>Ga0209402_10000406_pt1 | contig 53117 bp, 44 predicted proteins | sample ArcticOcean_MG_C_3_FD_187437 | JGI IMG/M metagenome (GOLD analysis project Ga0209402, IMG submission 187437) | Marine microbial communities from western Arctic Ocean - ArcticOcean_MG_CB8_126 (SPAdes) (version 2) | ecosystem: Environmental > Aquatic > Marine > Oceanic | place: Arctic Ocean... | reverse complement strand
GCTGCTGTGGAAATGTGGACAGTTTCATCGAAATAGCGGGTCTGCTATTTCAGTGAATAATAATAGTTCAGTAAGAATTCTCAAAATCACTTTTACTATTCTGTCAACCGTAGTCTAAATTTTCACATTGGTTTACGAGCGACTTGCCGTAGGCAGCTTCACATCAGTCTGGAACGCAGCCAATCAGCCTGCCGGAGTGTATTTTTATCGGCTTCAGGCTGGGGACTTTATGCAGACGAGGAGGGTGACTTTGGTGAAGTGAGGCTCGTTTTTCGTCATCCCAGCGAAATCTGGGATCCAGTTAGGCACTTCGTGCCTTCTGAAGATAAGAACTGGATTGACTGCACAGTAGCTTGTCCTGTTCCAGACCGTATCAAGTCCGGAATGACAAAACGATTACGTCGTTGCGAGGAACTTAGTGACGAAGCAATCACTATTCTTTATGTTAGCAATGAGATTGGCGCGCTTCGCTCGCAAAGACAACAACAAGTAGCCCCGACCTTTATGGTCGGGGAATTGCATGCAAAAAGAAACCCCTGACCGTGAAGGTCAGGGCTACCGAAGATTAGAACTGGGTTACGGATCAAGTCCGGAATGACATTGTGAATACGAATTTGCGAACATAGTAAAGCTATCCTTAGTTATCAACATTGGCGACCATTAATTAGTCATTCCCCCCCCCCCACCGCTTGCTTCAAGTCTTCAAGAATCAGATACAACGACGGGATCAGCACCAGCGTTATCCCTGTGGCAAACAACACCCCAAAGCTAAGCGATACTGCCATCGGGATCAGGAACCGTGCTTGTATTGAAGTTTCAAGTATCATCGGCATTAATCCGAAAAATGTTGTCAAGGATGTCAGCACGATTGGACGGAAACGCCGTTTACCTGCTGATATTACTGCTTCTTTTGTGGACAAACTTCCGTCCCTTCTGGCTCGGTTGATAAAGTCGATCATCAGCAGCGAATCGTTTACCACAATTCCCGACAGAGCCACAATTCCAAACATCGAAATCATGCTGAGGTTAAAACCCATCACAAGATGACCGAAAATTGCACCCACAATTCCAAACGGAATGGCACTCATTACTGCCAGTGGCTGAAGGAAACTCCCGAATGGAATCGCTAACAGTGCGTAAATCATAAACAGTGCGATTATAAAGCCGACACGCAAGCTCCCCAGCGATTCTCGCCGGTCACGGCTGTCTCCCTCGAGGTCGTAGCTTAGCCCCGGAAAGTCGTACAGGATTTGGCTCAATACTCCCTTTTTAAGCTCGGCAAGCACCTCCCCTGAGCTGGCAATCCGTTGGTTTACGTTGGCAGTAACGTTGATTACCCTCCGCTTATCGCTACGATTAATAACACTGTAGCCTCGCGATTCCAACTTGTATGCTGCCTGCTCAAATGGAACTTCACCGCCAGATGGAGTACGAAGACGCATATCGCTGACTGATGCGATGTTTTGGCGATCTTCCTCGGGATAGCGGACTATCACCTTGACCTCATTACGCCCACGTAAAAATCTGAGGGCTTCGGTACCATAATAGGCACTGCGGACCTGTATTGCAAGGTCGGTTTCATTGATTCCTAAACTCGCAGCATCCGGTTTTAATCTTAGTTTTATCTCGCGCTTGCCCTCACTGTAGTTGTCGTTAAGGTCCTCGATCCCATCATATTGTGACAGCTCCCGCTTAACCACTTCCACAGCTTGCAACAGCACATCATATTCTTCATGGGCAAGCTGAATATCAATATCATTTCCCCGTGACATCAGGTCTGACTGAAATGTCAGTTTTTCAATATTGGTAATTGCTCCCATCCGGTTACGCCACTCTGTAGCAAGCTCCTTTAGGTTAATCGTCCTTATATCTGAAGTCTTAAACAACATGCTGATTTGAGCCAGATTATTTGCCAATTGGTCGCCAGCACTGTTGGGAGAGCGTCCTGCAATGTGTGATCCGATAGATGTGAATGAATGCAAAAGATCGCTCGATTCGTTGTGCTGTTTGTGGTCAAATTCTTTTACGATCTCTTTGCCAAATTTCTCTATCTGTGTAATTACATCTCGCGTCTCAGAGAACGGAGTTCCCGGCACCATCGTCAGTCGAACGTTTATATTGTCTGCATCGATGCGGGGCATAAAGGTAAATTTTACAAACCCACCAGTGATCAAGCCTATTGAAGCGAGCAATACTGCAATAGAAATAGCCACAGTTGTATATCGGTTGCGGACAACTTTGGTCAACACAGTGGCATAGCCTCGCTCCATAAGTGAGATATATTTTTCGTCAAACCTACCGCGAATTCGCTCAATTTTTGCCCAGATAGGAGATTGATTACTCACAAATTTGCCTGACAAATGTGAGGGCAGGATGAAAAGAGTTTCAATCAACGAAATAATAAGTACCGAGATGACAATAGCCGGTATGACACCCATAAAATTGCCCATAGTGCCTGCCACGAATAACAGTGGACTGAATGCCGCAACGGTTGTCAATATTGCGAAAACAACTGAGTTCATAACTTCCCACGTGCCCTCAATTGCTGCTTGTTTCAGTGGCTTTCCGCGTCGGTAGTGAACAAAAATATTCTCCCCTACAATAATCGCATCATCAACAACGATTCCGATAACCACAAGAAATGCGAACAGCGAAATCATATTTATCGATACGCCCATGGCTGGCAGGAGCAAAAGCGAGCCAATAAACGAAATCGCCGCACCCATAGCAACCCAGAACGCCAACCGAATCTCGAGGAACAGAGCGAGCACGATTAATACCAGCACAAATCCTAATAAACCATTCCGCATAAGTAGCTCAAACCGTTGTTGCAGCAGGACGGAATTATCATCCCATACGTCCATTTTGATGGTTGGCGGTAGTTCGAGGGTATGTTGGGCTATATACTTTTGCACGGTTTTAGATATTCCTTTGGGGGTCTGTTTTCCCACCCGATAGACATCTATCATTGCAGCTCGTTTACCATCAAATTTCGCCTCAAGATTAGCCTCAGCAAATCCGTCTTTTATTATGGCAATATCACCGAGCGTAACTCGCGAACCATTGGGCTGGTAAAAAACTGCAACCGAATCGAATTCACCTCCTGTGTAGCGACGCATGTTAGTGTGAATTAAAACTTCACCACCTATCGTCTTAAGCGAACCGCCAGGCAGGTCAAGCGATGATTTCCTGATAATACCTGCAACCCTGCTTAGCGTCAATTTATATTCGCGCAATTTTGCCTCGGAAATCTCAATTGATATTTCCAATGGGCGTACTGCAATAATATCAGCTTGTGTAATGTCAGGTTTGTCCAACAGGTCATCGCGGATCATTTCTGCCTGCTCAAAAATCGCCTTTTCAGTAACATCGCCATAGACGACTAACGATATTACCTTACGACGACGAACAATCCGTGACACTAACGGTTCTTCGGCATCCACAGGAAAGGTAATGATTCGGTCAATTTCGGCCTTTATATCATTGAGCACTGCGTCAGTATTGACCCCTTCAATAATCTCCACATTAACCGATCCCACACTCTCGGCAGCAACTGCATTTACCCGCTTTACGTTGTTTACACCACTGATGGCGTGCTCAATTGGTCTGATGATGCCATCCTCGACCTCCTCAGGACTGGCACCTGGATAGACAACACGAATTAAAACCTGATCGAGCTCAAATTCAGGAAATACTTCCTGCTTAATCCTGCTCCCGATAAGCAATCCCCCAATCAGGAAAAACATCATGAGCATATTAGCTGCAACGTGATTGCCTGCCATCCATTTTACTGCGCCCTTCATTCAGGAGTCACAGCATGTCGGAGCCGGAGCTTAAGACCAGGTGCGGCTCCTGATATCGAGGTCACTATGATCCGATCTCCCTCAGCAATTCCACTTTGAACAATCGCCTCATCCTGTGTCAGGGCAGATACTGTGACATTTCTGATTGCGAGAGTGCTGTCGAATGAAGCGACCCAGACAGTTGACCCATCTCGGAGAGCATGACGAGGAATGGGGTAAATATTCTCCAGCTTTTGCCCTTCAATCTGAACTTCAACGAAAGAACCGACGCTAAGTGCGGGTTTGTCACCATCATTTGTGAGGTAGGGATTTGATACTTGCACAACTACTCTGGCAAGTCGCTCATGCTCGTTGATGAAACCCAGACTACGAACCACAATACCATCCCAAATGTAGAAATTCTCTCCTAATCTTAAAGTTACGATTGCCTCTGATCCTGGAATTAAAAGGCGTGATAATTCTTGCTGACGGATGCCAACTTCAATCTCGGCAATTGATATAGAGAATAGTGTTGCTGCAGGCGCACCAGCGTTGATAAACTGACCGATATCAATATGTTTTTGGCGAACTATACAATCATATGGTGCTTTGATAATTGTTCTTTCCAAGTGCAACAAAGTTAGATCCAACACGGCTTGGGAAGAGGCGAGATTGGCTTCTGCCTGCTTTAGTTGTGGTTCGTGCAGTACCAAGCCATCAGGCTCACTTTGCTCGGTTGAGCCAGTCAATCTCTGATGAGATTTCTGCATAATTTCCCAATCTTTACGCGCTATATCTGCGTTTGCTTGGGCGAGCTTCAAGGCGAAATCTGTGCTGGCTACCGCTGCTTCTGCCTGATCTACAGCAAGTTGATAATCAATTTGCTCGATATGTAAAATTTCCTCACCTGCGTCGAATCTTCCTCCAGCTACAAACTGTGGATTCACCCACTCAATCTTACCTGAGACTTGTGGAATAAGGTTAATCTCGTGAAGAGGTTTGACGGTTCCGTGTCCAGTAACTTTGATAGTCCGGTCGCTTAATTCAGCGGTGATAACTTCGACAAGTACGCCAGGGAAAACCCGCGTTACTTTGGGAGGTTTGCTGCGACTCTTAGTAAAGCCTATCAGAATCACTATTCCGATAATCACAATCAGAGGTGGTAGAATATATCTGCGTGGCGAAGCTTTTTTATTCTCCATTATGAACTTTCTTTCTAAAAAACACAACAGTGACCTGTGCATATACCTTAAAATGTTCTTCTTGGTGAGCTTGGTGTATTGGTGGTAAAATATATATTTCATTAATAAAATTAAATATAGACACTCTATTTTTCATCTAAATCCTCATCTGTCCAATTCCCACCAAGACTGATGAATAACGATATATATGCATCCATCAATCCTCGCCTTGCATTTATCAGGTCTGTTTCTGCATTATAATAAGCGGTTTGGGCGGTTACCAGCACCAGATATTGTGACAGCCCGCGTAAATATCGGTCGGTCGCAGCTCGTAATGAATTTTTAGTGGCAGCAACTTGAAGTTTCAATTCCTCAAGATATTGCCCTTGTTTTTCAATTATTATCAAAGCATTTTCGACCTCGCGGAATGAATTTAAAACCACTGCCTGATACCTCGCCGCAAGCTCTCGATACATCGCCGCAGATTGATCTGCCGAAGCTTTGCGACGTCCGCCCTCAAATATTGGCATGGCAATGTTGCCAATGGCACTCCAAATCAAGTCGTCAGGTCTCAGCGTCTGGCTTAAACTTGAGTTCATGGCACCATATTGAGAGGTCAACATTATGGATGGAAGTCGATCCGCTACCACTGCAGCCCAGCGTTTGTCAGCAGATTCCATCCGGTTGAAGGCTGATCGGATGTCAGGTCGTCTGGTTAACAAATCACTGGGAATTTCCGCTCTGACTGTTGGAAGGCTCTCTGACAGCAAAATAGATTCAAATGGAAACACGGACTTTGGATACTTGCCGAGCAAATTATAAAATGAGTTTTTCGAGGTCAAGTATGTGGATTCGACCGTTTGTTTGGTGGCTCTGGCTCTGGCGAGGTTGGATTCGGCTTGGTACACCTCAAGCGAGGAAACTATGCCAGCTGCGTAGCGACTCGTGACCAAATTTAGGTAATCGGTTAGTGACACCATGGTATTTTCTATTAAGGTAACTTGTTGCTGTAGCTCAATTATTCGGAAATAAATACGGGCAACTTGAGCCGAAAATATTAGCTTGAAACTGTAATAATCACTTTTACTCGCTATGAGATCGCTATATGCAGCTTGACGCGTGGCGGATATCTTGCCCCAGAAATCTAATTCGTAAACTGCGGTGAGATTTACGCTATATGATTCATTGGATTGATTGGGAATTTTTGAGTCATTTGAACCTGTGATGTCAGAATTCTGATATCCAATGTTACCACTTAAGCTTGGAAACCAAGTTGATCTTGAAGCTGAAAATTTTGCCCTTGATTGGTCTAATCTGGCGATTGCCTGAGCTATATCATAGCTCGACGCAAATGCGGTATCCATAAAACCATTTAGTAATGTGTCCTCAAAGCTAACCCACCAATTTAGATGAGGCTGTGCTTGCCTGTGATCCATACCAATTTGGATATTGTTAATATGATCAGGAAGAAATTCCATTTCGACGGAGTGTTTTTTATGCAAAAAAGTACAGCCAGATGTTAATAATAATGCGAGAAATAGAATTAGTAAAATAAAATTTCGGATAATCAATACTTTCTACGTCTTTTTAACCAAGACTCAAGTCCGTATTTCCCGCCACCATGTGCTGCTAACATTAGCAAGCCACCAATAAGTCCAGTATTTTTATAGAATTGACCCATTTGTTTACTGCTTTCAGGGTCAAAATGATATATTATGGTGACTGGGACAAGGAAAATTATTAAGGCTACCGCACCAAGTTGTGGTTTGAAGCCTGAAAGAACAAGTATTCCACCGATAATTAATAGTGATATTGCACAAATTAAGAAAAATGTGCTAAACGGAATGCCGTACTTTTCCATAGAAAGTACAGTTTTTTCAAAGCCGTTAATTTTCCCATATGCTGCTTTTAGAAAAATTATTGACATGAATATACGACCGAGCAGAGAACTTATATTTTTCATACATCCTTTAGGTATAATTAAATGAGATTCACCAGTTGTATAAAGCTATACGTAGGGAATGCCGTAATTTATTGTCACTTAATAATTGTTGAGCCAAACACAAATTAAACCTATTGAATAGACACCATCTATTCAATCTCCAAGCCGTCTTCTGCCACTCGGAACCCATCTGTTTCAAGCTCCAACCTGAATTTGTTTAACGGATCAACTATTGGATTCGAATGGTTCATGTGAGTAAATATAATTTTGTCAGCTACGTCTTTCAATTTTGACATAGTGTCTTTCACCCGAGGATGAGGAATTTTATTAATATCTCTGTTTGGTAACTCATTATCACTGTAAAATGTCCCGTCGAGAATCGCCAGGTCATGTGATCGAATAGTGTTTATCATTTCGTCATCAAAGTAATCAACACAGGGAATGTAAATAACTCGCTTGCCATTTAATTCAAATTTGAAGGCGTAGGTGTCTGTAAAATCCTGACGATGTGGAACATTTATCGCTGAAATATTGAACTTATTATCCTCATCCGCAATTATTTCGTGAATAAAAATATTACCATTTGTGACCAATGTCCTAAACGGCTCATTAGATTGAATAAATTTGCTAAAACGGGGTGACACATAAAGTGGTAGTTCTTTAATATTCCACGCTTCTTTACCAAGCATGGGAAGTCCGCCATAATGCCCCCAATGAGCGTGGGTCAGAAAGGCAGCTTTGAACTTTACCCGATAAAGATTGGAAAGCTCTGACCACTGTCTTCTGAAGTCTGGTGTTATATCGATTACAATAGCTTCAGAGTCACTCAGTAGCGCAATAGAGGCGACAGTCCTTCGATGAGTTAGGCAATTATCGCATGAACATCCTGCTTGGGGAATACCGCCATCTTGAGCCGTACCAAGGAATCTAAGTTTCATTAAAGTTTCATTAAAATTTACAATAACAATTATTACAACACTAAAAATACAGATTACAACTAAACAATATAAGTCTTACTGTCTTTCAGTGTAAACTTGCTAAAAATAAGTGATTATTTGTCAAATTATTGTATGAATTGATTAATATAATATAAATATTACATAGGGATTTTCAATAGCTGTAGGGAATGTGATTTAGAGCAAATTTACAGTAAAAAATTACCGTATTATTTGTAGCGGGGTAGCCAAATGGTATATTTATAAGGGATGAAGTTGTGCAATATGGATTTTTGCTAATCATACAATGTTTCAATAATTAGATAAAAAAGTTTAGAAAATGAACACCTTAAAGTCACTTGCGGCAGTAAGTCATTGAGATTTAATAAGATACCTCTGTTTGTAATTATAGTTTTCGGTATAATTACATTGAAAAATAATGCAGATGCGGGGAACATTATTGGTATGATTGAGCAGATGTCAAGTCCATCAATCAGCAGAGTCCCGAATAGCCCCTTTGCACGTGCCAGAAGTGCAGAAGAATTTTTACCTCACTTGGATTCAAGTGATAGTAGTTTGATAGCAGTTGTTTACCTTGAGGACCACGAGCTATTAATCCCGGTATCAGAAATTATTGCTCGCCCAGTTGTTGATCAAGTTAATATGGAAATTATACCACACATTCTGCCAATCCAAGCTGGTACATTGGAGGACGTTTTGATTTTATGCAATATGATGAGATTTCAACAACAAATGATGGCAGTGGAGCTAAGGAAAATTGGGGCATCGATTTTAACCGCATTGAGATGGCAGTAGGTTACAGAATTATCAGAGAGGGGTATATTAGACTAAACTATCAAACTACAATGTTTGATTCTGATGATGCCAATATCAAGGATGAGGAGATATTAGCGTTACAATTCTTTTTCTCATTCTAAGAATAATTGTAGCAGATTATGCTGAATTGTGAGTAATAATATTAGCATAGTCTTACAGAGTATTTCATGGAACTAAAATATTGAAAATTAGTCATGTTAACCAATAAACTGGAAATAATCGATATTTTAAACAATATAGTGGGTGGTGACTGTGTTATTAAATTATCAAATTTGAAATAAATATATTTGGAAAATTTATTGCAAAAAGAAATAAATTATTCTAGTGGGGATAATATGAATTCTAACCAACCAAACCCTTTGGTTAGAATTTTGTATATTGAAGGCAAAAAACAGGAAGCTGAGCCTTTTATTGTCTGTCTCAAAAATTCAAGTTTGAAGTGTGAAATATCTTGGTTTGATACCGCTGAGTTGGCATTGGATAAAATTTTATCTAATTCCGAAGAGTTTGATATAGTTGTTTGTGATTATCTGTTGCCCGGAATGACCGGACTTGAACTTTTTGAAAAATTAAGTTCCACAATCTCTATACCCTTTATTATATTAACAGGTGCTGGAATCGAAAGTTTTGCCATTAAGGCATTAAAGTCTGGGGTGGATGATTATCTGGTAAAAGACACAATGAACACATACTTAAAAATGCTACCAAATGTAATTTCGCAAGTTATAAAAAACTTTAATGTAAGGATCAACCATGTTAGGTCTGAAAAAGAGCTATTTCCCACTGAGCAACGATTAAATTCAATTATCAATACTGACAGCGATGCAATGATTTCGATTGACTCTAATAATAAAATTGTAATGTGGAATCGAGCAGCAGAGGATATTTTTGGATATTCTGCAGAAGATTCAATTGGTAAAGATGTATCATTAATAATTCCAAATATTTTTAGCCAAGTATTGTTCACCGATGGTGAACAATTAAAAGGCAAAGATAAGATCATTATGCAGGGAAAGACAATTGAAATTGAAGGCATAAGAAATGGCGGCAATAGATTTCCGTTAGAACTTTCTTGGGCAAAATGGAATACTGAGGAAGGTGAGTTTATTACCGCTATTATCAGAGATACCACTGCGAGAAAGGAATCTGAATCTGAGCGCGATGAATTGATAGATGAATTACAAGATGCTATATCTAATATTAAGGTTCTCAAGGGGTTGATTCCAATTTGTTCCAATTGCAAAAAAATACGTGACGATGAGGGCTGTTACCATCAGATTGAGGAATATATTGTTAAATACTCAGAGGCACAATTTAGTCATGGCTTTTGTCAAGAGTGTGCAGAAAACCTTTATCCTGAGCTTTTTGACGGGGAAGATAAAGATTAGGGTAACATAAGGCGCTATTGTAAGTGATTTTTGTAGCAGAGCAAAATTTCTGCAAAATTCATGGAATAATATTTTAATAACTTATGAAAAGTCTGTCTTTTAAAAGTCTGACCTTACAGCTTGAAGTAGCCCTGAGCGAACGCCTCCCTGGTGCAAAAGCACACAGGGATATGAATCCTGTCAGAGATTTAACGCTGAATGGTAAAATTGTTAGACGTGCTGCCGTGTTGATTGTCCTTTACAAAAAAGATGATTGCTGGACTTTTCCGCTTATTAGGCGGGCAGAGGACGAATATGTTCATAGCGGACAAATTGCACTGCCTGGGGGTAAAATCGAAGCTGACGAAACGGCATCTGAAGCGGCCCAACGTGAAGCTGAGGAAGAAATAGGCTTGCCAAATAAAGGTGTAAATATCATCGGGGAGCTTTCACCGATAACGATTCCCGTCAGTGGATTTCTGGTGAACCCTATCATAGCCACAATTGACTTTGAACCAATTTGGAAACCTAATCCAGCAGAGGTTGATAATGTTATTCCCGTATCCATTAGCGATTTACATGATTTGAACAATATACGCGTTGAGCAAAGGGTGTTTAACCATAAAGCGGTACAAATTAACTATTTTCTATTACAAGATCAGAAGGTATGGGGAGCTACAGCAATGATATTAAACGAATTTAGGTTAGTTACCAGATTTCTACAGTAAAAAGTTTCAGGGCATATATTTCATTGTAGTATTATGCAATCATTATTTCTGTTTACATATAATTATATAGTAAGGACTCACTAATGTCTGTTGTGCTCGTTACCGGAGGCGCCGGGTTTATTGGATCTCATCTTATCGCTAGATTGATTGGTGCCGGTCACCAAATAATTTGTATTGATAATTTTTTTACAGGAAACAAAAATAATGTCAGACATTTATTAGATCATAAGAATTTTGAATTAATTCGTCATGATATAACTCTTCCAATATTGTTAGAGGTTGACATGATTTTTAACCTCGCATGTCCAGCCTCTCCAATTCATTATCAACATAATCCTGTTAAAACAATTAAAACTTCGGTGATTGGGATTACAAATATGCTTGGGCTTGCTAAGAGGGTAAAGGCAAGAATTTTGCAAGCATCTACGTCTGAGGTTTACGGCTGCCCTGAGGTACATCCTCAAACCGAGGACTATTGGGGAAACGTCAACCCAATCGGTATTCGATCTTGCTATGACGAAGGGAAGCGGGTTGCAGAGTGTATTATGATGGACTATCATCGTCAATCAAATATCGACATCAGGATAGCACGTATTTTTAATACCTATGGTCCAAGAATGGCAATTGATGATGGTAGAGTGGTTTCAAATTTCATTGTTCAAGCGATACGAGGTGAGAAATTGGCTGTGTATGGCGATGGAAAGCAGACACGGAGTTTCTGTTATGTAGATGATATGGTTGGGGGATTAGTTAGCTTGATGAATAGCCAAGATCTACATCTACCCGTTAATCTCGGAAATCCACATGAAATTACTATGTTGGAGCTGGTTAAGGAAATATCGTCAATAATTGGCTCAAAGGTACAGATTGAATATAAAGAGCTACCTGAGGACGATCCGCAACAAAGGCTTCCTGACATAACCCGTGCCAAGGAAAAACTATCCTGGGAGCCGACAATTCATCTGCATGAAGGGCTTACAAGAACGATTGAATATTTTGAGAAAGCTATATCACAGGAATAGTCATAACAGTTTGGTAATTCAGGGATATTTAAATGCGAGTTATATATCATCGTCGTTATCGTTAAGCTTATACCTCATTCCCCGCCTTAGCGTGTGGTATCCCAATCTTTCGTAAAAATCAATCGCAAGCTTGTTTGCTTCCCAGACGTTTAACTCAATTTCATCAATTTTCATCTCTACAGCCCACTCATGAACTCGTTGCATAAGTTTTTTCCCTATACCACGCCCCCTGTAACCAAGTTTTACTGCAATCTCATCGACATAGACATACTTTCGTGGCTTTAGCTCTGTGTTATCAGGCATTCGAAGCGATGCAATCAAAACAACCCCAACAACTTTGTCGTTAGCTACACAGACAAAAAGTTCCTCATCAGGATTAAGAATTATCTCATCCAACCAATTCTCGGTGATTACGGGATCTACAATTTTGAATATTTCAGGAATAAGGTCAGCATGATAGCGATTTTCTTCGATAAGAATTAAATTAATATCATAAAAATCATTTGCGATAGCTCTTCTTAATATTATTGACATGACAATCCTTCCCGCAGGTGCCATCCTGATTGAAATAAATCCCCTAAATCCATATAATATGCAAATAAATATAATTTAATGTCTTTAATGTTCCAGCTTTTTCGTAATGTATTTTAATGCTCATCAATGATGATGCTTTTTGACCAACTGAATTATAAGAACATTTGTCGTGTAATTCAACATTGCTGATAACACTAAACAAAAAAATCCAATATTGAATAAAATACTGAATTCTTTTCACAACCGTCGTGATCTTTATTTTTTACTTGCTGCAACAATGTTTTTTGGTGCATCTGGCGGAGTATTCATCTCTACTTTGAATAATTATCTCGCCGAAGTACACAATCTTGATGCACAATTTAGAGGATGGCTCGAGTTCCCGCGTGAGCTGCCTGGGTTCTTGATGATCTTCATCGCCGGAGGATTGATGATCATATTACGCGAATCTCAAATGGCAGCTGTTGCAATGATTTTTACCGCCATAGGCGCAGCTGGGATGGGATATCTTGCACCTGGTAAAGCCATGCTTATCGTCTGGATTATGGTCTGGTCGATGGGAGATCATATTATTTTTGTTGTTGACGGTACTATTGGATTAAAACTTGCGAAAAAAGGTCGTGAAGGGCGCAGGCTCGGTCAAATAGGCGGAGCACGAAACCTTGGCACCATACTCGGTGTTAGTCTGGTATTCTTGATAGCAAAACTGGTGGGAGATGATTTCGGGTTGTTCTTTGCAGTAGCAGCTGGTGCCGCAGTAATATCCGCTGGGCTATATTTACGATTGAAAGTGGGACGTGGTGACCCGCCCTCAAAGCGAATTGTGTTTAAGAAAAAATATAGACTATTCTATGCAATCAGTGCGCTTTTCGGAATTCGTAAACAAATTTTCCTCGCCTTCGGTGGATGGGTGCTGGTTTCGATGCACGATGTGTCAGTTTCAACTATTGCACTGCTCTATTTTATTGCCTCATTTGCCGGAATATTAGTTCGACCTCTGATCGGCGAAGCGATTGATCGTCTTGGCGAGAGATTTATATTATCCTTAGACGAAATTCTAATTATCCTGGTCTGTTTAACCTATGCCTTTGCTTCAGACTTACTTTCTGCACCATATGATCTTTGGATTTTGTTTACCGCATATATGTTGGATCACTTATTATTCTCGCTTCGAGTAGCTCGAACCACATATTTAAAGAAAATAATTGAGGACCCTAGAGATATCACCCCTTCAATTTCAATGGGGATAACAATTGACCATGTTGTTGCGATGACCTTACCGATACTGTCCGGTTATGCTTGGGAGGTGTGGGGTTTTCGTTGGGTATTTATCATCGCTGCAGCGATAGCGTTTGCTGGGTTCTTTGTTTGTTTGCAAATACGGGTACCGGTTAAGGTAGATGCAACTACTTAAGAGTTTGTTGTAAATACCATGATTGGATTATCTAAAAGATTTTCTTATCTTGAAATATGACTTTATGAGAGTGCTCGAAAGTAATTTCCCATACTCGAAAATGTTTGGTTTATGTTACCACCAAGAACACCAAAAACTTCAAGAATTCTAATACCCATACGAATTTGCGAACAAAGCGTGGCAATTTCTTCACCTACCAAATACCTATATCACTTTAATCATACGAAAATTATATTTAGTGCTGGAATGATCATATTGCAAGTCAAATAGTGGATTATGTGGTCAGTGATGAAGCCACAAACTTATACCAATTTTAAAACAATCTCATCAAGCAACAGCCATTTTGACTCAGGAACGTGCAACATGTCACCGCGCAATTCGAGGAATCCGGACTCAATCAAACTTGATAATTCGGACGTAATACAGTTATTATTTACAAATTCTAATGATATGCCGTCTTCACATCTAAGTGATAAATAAACCTTTTCCGATAATTCTTCCTCAGTTGTAAGCCGTTCAAAATCCTTTTGAGGATCAACATCCTTAGAGATGTTCTTTATGTATTCCTGTGTGTTTCTCGTATTCCAGAATCTCGTATGACCATTAAAACTGTGTGCCCCCACGCCAATCCCAAGATATTTCTGTCGCCTCCAATAGGCAAAATTATGCCGGGAGTGATATCCTTTCAGCGCATAATTAGTCAATTCATAATGAGTAAAGTTATGTGCACTCGTAGCCTTTAGAATAGCTTGGTAATGATCTGCAACTAAGTCTTGGTCAGGTAAAATGATGGAGCCATTTGCCACTGAAGCCTTAAACTTTGTCCCCGGTTCAATCGACAGTGAATAGGTAGAGAGGTGATTAATTTCTAATTCCAATGATCGCTCAGCACTTTCCGTCACAGATTCCACAGTTTGCATTGGGAGTCCGTAAATCAAATCTAAGGAAATATTTTTAATTCCAGCTTCCAAACCGGTCTTTACAGTATCTCCAATATCGGATACGGAATGATCTCGACCCAGAAATTTTAGTTCTTCTTCGTGAAAACTTTGTGAACCAATGGAAAGCCGGTTTATTCCTGCCTTAAAATAACCACTAAACCTTTCTGCATCTCGAGTTCCCGGATTGGCTTCGATAGTAATTTCAGCATCATCTTCCAATGTCCAATACTCTCGAACCATCTGCATCAGCGACTCTACAAAAACTGCTGGCATAAGCGAAGGCGTGCCTCCACCGAGAAAAATGCTCACCACCGTAGCATCCTTCCAAGGCGATTTGCTTGCCACTCGCTGTAATTCGAGCAAAAGCGCACTACGATACCTTTCTGCTAATTCTACATTGTCAATTTGTGTTGCAAATGCACAGTAAGGGCAGCGAGTGGTGCAGAAGGGATAATGAATGTAAAGTGCGAATGAGTTCATTGAGTTGTTGACAATTTCAAGTTAAAATAATTAATCATATATAAATATACTTAGTCGCAGTGGAATTTGAAACAAGGATTGAAGGCAGTAGCAAGTAGGGTGCAATAACTTGAAGTTTGCACACAGTTGCTTAAGTTGTATATTTGTCTATTACGGCGGGCAAAAAAATTTAATTTAGGCATGGAATAAAAGATTACGGATTTTAACCAAAAAAATCAAGAATAAGCAGCACATGTTTGGCACGATTGATGTCAAGAGTCAGGGTTTCCAAACCCTTTCGTAACATAGAATTCATCATATTTTGCTCGTTGCCAGCCTTTATGATTCGTTTAACCACTTTCAAGATTCCCAGTTAAGTGAGATGATATTGGCGGAATTTGTTGGTCTTAATATATTCCAAGCTCCTATTATTACAAGAGTGAGTACAGGTTCTCAAGCACTGAAGCTCTTACGCAGCGACTCCAGATTTGATCTTGTGATTACCTCCTTGCTTGTTGGTAAGATGAATGTGACTAATTTTGCTCAAAGGCTTAAAAAAAATCGCAATGACCTCCCCGTAATATTATTGTCTCACCACAGTAGAGCACTGTTTGATTTGCGCTTGAGATCTGAAAAAGCATTGTTCGACAAAATTTTTCTCTGACAAGGTGATTTTCGAGTATTGATTGGAATTATAAAATACATTGAAAATCGTTTGAATGTTGAGCACGACACATTTCAAATGGGTGTACAAGTAATAATTTACATTGAAGAAAATGTTTATTCAATTTTGCGATTGAATCAAATGACGACACAAAAATAATGAGTCGTTTCAGCGAGCGGAGTTACCGGATGAGGTAATTCAAATTTTAAAAGTTGTACTGGATGAAATTACTGTACCTAAAGCTGTGAGATCTTCAAGTCTGTTGGAGGATTCTAAATATCAGCCCTTTGCTGGAGTATATAGTACGTACATGCTACCTAACAATAATTTGGTCTCATCATTTCGGCTGAAAAACCTGGTAGCTGCAATCAAGCGGATTTATGCATCAGTATATTCACCCGATAATGATGTTATATATGATTGAATATCCCGATCAGGAATTCGATTGGTTAGCTTTGTTAATATACTGAAGCAACGTACCTTTCCTCTTGCGGATAAATTATCTAAGGAAAATTGACCATACATATTAATAAGTGTGGGCAGATGGGGAACAGCAGATCCATGGTTAGGGATTCCGGTTAATTTGGATCAGATATCTGGCGCATGAGTCATTATTGAGACGAGTTTTACCGATTTAGTGGTAGAGCCATCCCAAGGGTCACACTTCTTCCACAACCTGACCGCATTATCGGTAGGATACTTTTCGGTAAAGGTTGGATCAGAGAGCAGTTGGATAGATTGGGAGTGGTTGAACAGTCAGTCAAATTGTCTCAAAGGCAAATTTATCAATCATTTACAGATTGCAGAGCCATTGATTGTGAAAATGAACAGCTATATAAATAAAGGAGTAATTTATAAACCTAACGATGTAATCTAGAATTAGGCAAGCATTTTATCAAATGGAAATGATTATGGAATGACCAATAGCTATAAATTGCTGATCTGAAGCTATGAAACTAAATGCCTGTGTTTTCCTCAAGAATACTAATAATACCGTTTAATTTTTTACTGAAAAATTTTGCACTCGGATTATATGATCGAACCAAAATTGCAGGAATGCCAACCTGCTTTGCTCCAATTACATCTGCTTGATAATTATCACCAATCATCCAAATAGTCGCACCTTCAGGGATGAGATTCAGCACACTTTTGAAAGCTTCAGGATGAGGCTTTTCATAGCCTGTTTCAGCAGAGCATATAACTTGTAAAAAATAATTTTTTCTTAGCAAACCTTGTAAAATGAGACTTAATTCTGGCACGTGGTTGGTAAGTATGTAGTGTTGCCATCCAAGCTCAGTAAGCTCATTCAAAGCAGGAATTGCATCATTTGTAAGACGCCACCTCTGGGTATCAAGATATGTCATTCGCACCCAACGAGCATACTTCGCAGCTTCAAATTCGTCTATTTTTAATACTTGTTGAAAAACAGATGAGAAAAACGAAGACATTTTAGACCACCACTGATTCGAAACTACCGTGTCAGAGTGGTGAATTTCTGGTGAGTGCCAAGGGAATCCCTCTTTGATAAAGGGGCGAAACATATCTGGAGTTGCAATAATTTTAGAGGGTATCAAACGCGTAACCTCAGACAGTGCTCCCGCCCATCCTCCTTTACCGGTACCAGCGTATTATCGAAATTTCAGATCAGGAATTTGTTTCCTTGTGACTCGATGGGCATGAAATTACAATGTAGGGGCGCACGGCTGTACGCCCCTACCCATTTCAAGAGATTTAATATTTATCTCTAAGTCTGTTGTGATGGTAATATCCCGATCTAACTGGCTTCTTTTAAAGCGGTAATAATTTCGAGTAATGCTTTTTTACCATCGCCAAACAACATCAGTGTGCTGTCCATAGCAAATAACGGATTAGGAATACCAGCAAATCCTGGGCTTAGAGATCGCTTGATAACAATGCAAGTCCTTGCCTTGTCAACGTCGAGAATTGGCATTCCCGCAATCGGTCCAGTCTCTTTCCGAGCATCTGGATTTACAACGTCATTTGCACCGATAATGATAACGACATCGGTTTCGGCAAATGTCGTATTTATCTCTTCCAAATCTTTCAGCTTTTCGTAAGGAATATCCGCTTCAGCGAGCAATACGTTCATATGCCCCGGCATACGACCGGCAACAGGATGGATCGCAAATTCAACTTCAATATCCATTGCCTCAAGCAGGTTCATTAAGTCCCTGACTTGATGCTGTGATTGCGATACTGCAAGACCATATCCCGGCGCAATGACGACACGCTGTGCGTCTTCAAGAATCATGGCTACTTCATCACCAGAAGTTGATTTAACCTTGCCAGCATAGATTTCGTCGGCAGTAGCGGCGCCCTCTTCAGCACCGAGCACGCCGAATATGACATTTGCTAACGAGCGGTTCATCGCCACGCACATGATCTTGGTCAGGATTAACCCGGAGGCACCGACCAATGATCCAGCAATGATCAAACCGGTGTTACTTAATACAAATCCGGTAGCGGCTGCTGCGAGTCCTGAATAACTGTTTAATAGTGAAATCACAACTGGCATATCGGCACCACCAATTGGGATGACGGCGAGAATACCGAGAACGGAGGCGATTCCGACAAGAATCCAATAGTTCATCATATTAGTTGGATCTTGAACAATCATTACTGCCATAGTAATCGCTGCGAGTGCCAAAACGATATTGATCAAGTGCCTGGCAGGCAAAAGAATCGCACTACTGGTAATTTTACCAGACAGCTTGCCAAATGCCACCAGACTTCCCCAAAGCGTAATAGCACCAATTAGACCCGATGCCGATGTAGCAACCATAAGCTGCATGGTGGGATTTACCCCTCCAATAGTCGATTCTATCAATGCGCCACCAGCAACCATAACCGATGCACCACCACCCAAGCCGTTGAAAAGTCCAACGAGTTCGGGCATGGATGTCATTTCAATTTTGACGGCGAGTAAGACACCAATAGATCCACCAACTGCAAGTCCAATCATAATCCACCTATAGTCGATAATGTCCTTGTTTATAAGAGTAACAAGAACAGCTATCAACATACCGATTGAACCGAGCATGTTGCCTCTGACAGCTTTACGAGGGTGTGATAGACCCTTAAAGCCCATAATGAACAGTACTGCTGCCACCAGATATGCCAGATTTACCATACTGGTTCTAAAGTCCATTGTCCCGCTCGTGGACTGACCTACTGCAGCGAAGACAGAATGTAAAATGTTTTGAAAGTTCATCGCTTTTTCCCTTTCGAGAACATTTTCAACATTCTGTGGGTAACCATGAATCCGCCCACAACATTAATTGTGGCAAATATTACAGCGGTTACACCAAGCCATGTGGTCAAGGTAGGATCTTGATGGGATCCTGCTGAAAGAATCGCACCAATAATTGTAACGCCAGAGATTGCATTTGATCCTGACATCAAGGGTGTGTGCAATGTGGGTGGAACTTTGGTGATAACCTCAAATCCCACGTAAATTGCCAGCACGAAAATAGTGATAAGTGTAACTATATCCAACATTAGTATTTACTCCTTCCCTTAACCCGGGTTGTTAGATTTTTCAATTTGCTCCAATACACTTGGATGAACAACTTTTCCACCGTTTGTAATCATAGTTCCAACGGTAATCTCGTCTTCAAGATTGAATTCAAGTTTTTCATCCTTAATCAAATGGCGTAGGAAATTCAGTACATTTTTCGCATACATTTGGCTTGAATGATAAGGAATTTCTGAAGGCAGATTCAACTTACCCATGATCGTAACACCATTGACAACTACTGTCTCACCGGGCTTTGTAAGCTCGCAATTCCCACCGCGCTCGGCGGCGATATCGACAATGATTGATCCAGGCTGCATTGATTCGACCATTTCGCGGTTGATCAACATTGGTGCTTTTCTACCAGGCACGGCCGCTGTGGTGATGACGATATCCACATCGCTCATCACACGAATCATCATGGCGCGTTGTTTCTTTAGAAACTCTTCGCCCATTTCCTTAGCATAGCCGCCTTTGTCCTCAGCATCTTTCGACTCAGCTTCAAGCTCAACGAATTTTCCGCCAAGGCTTTCAATCTGCTCTTTAACCGCTGAGCGAACATCGTATGCGTAAACTACAGCACCCAGTCTCTTGGCAGACGCAATCGCCTGCAAGCCGGCAACACCAGCACCAACGACGAATACTTTGGCAGGTTTTAACGTGCCCGCAGCCGTCATCATCATCGGGAACATCCTGGGAAGATGGTCAGCCGACATCATCACCGCTTTGTAACCAGCAACGGTCGCCATTGAGGACAGAACATCCATCGACTGTGCGCGTGTAATGCGCGGTATCATTTCCATTGACAGTAGCGAAACGCCCTTTTCGGCGAGCGATTTCATCTCATCAAGGGAGGTTAATGGATCTGCAAAACCAAGAACAATTTGTCCAGATTTAAACAGCTCCAAATCACTTTTTCCCTCATTTTGATTAGATCCTAATGTTCTAACCTGTGCAATTATATCAGCCGCATTTATTAGTTCATTGCGGCTTGAAACTATCTCGGCACCTTTATTGGTGTAAGCAGCGTTATCGAACCCTGCTGATACACCTGCATCTGATTCAATTGTAACCTTTAACCCGAGTTTGATCAGCGCTGGAACCACATCAGGAATGATCGCCACACGACGTTCACCCGGAAGGGTTTCTTTCGGAACACCGATTATCATAATTTCCCCGTTATTATTCATTTATTTGTAATTATCCAATAGAATTATTGGCAAACAAAATATAATCTTCCGTGTCCATAACTCAACCTCATAGTGCGTATTTTTTTCAGAATGAAAACTTTATAGTTAAAATACTCATTACCGTAAAAATAGCATTGCAATCCCTGCAACTGCGATCAAGGTACCGATTATTGTCCGCATAGTGAGTCGCTCTTTGTAAATTACAATTGCGGCAGGCAGTATCATGATCGGAACTAAACTCATCAGCGTTGAAGCAATTCCCGTTTCTGTATAGCGCACGGCTACGACCGACAACCAGACTCCAGCAAATGGACCAAAAATTGAGCCTCCAAGCACAAACAGCATCGCCTTTCCATTTACAAGGCTCTTGGCAACCAATTTGGTTTTTTTGCTCACAATCATGTAAGCGAATAATACTGCCATACCTGAAATAATTCTTAGGAGTGTCGCTGGAAGTGGATCTACTTGGTCAGCCATCCCGAGTTTAGACAGAATCAATCCAATTGACTGACCGAGTGCAGCCAGAAGTGCAATCCATATGCCGATAATGGTGTTACCAGGTTTTATCTTAAACCCGGTTCCACTTCTCTCTGATATGACAAAGGCAATTCCAGCAATTGTAACTGCTATGGCAATCCACGATTGTGGACTAAGGTTTTCCTTTAGGAATACCCAACCAATGATGGTTGTAATTATAGGTGAGCTGGCAAAAATCAACATGGTTTTGCGGGGTCCAATTAGGAGTAAGGATCGAAACAGTGCAGCATCACCGAGAGCCAGACCGATCACACCTGACAGGATCAGAATAGGAACACTGCCGCCGGAAAACCATCCTGTTACATTAGTACCCATCAATAATATTGTGGTAGTTCCCAGTAGCATGATCGCTATTGCGAGGCGAATTACATTGACAGAAAACGATCCAATACGTGTTCCCGCAGCGGTAAAAAATATAGCTGTCCAAGACCAGCAATATGCCGCACCGAGCGCGGCGAGTTCACCACTATATAGCATCAATATGTCAGTGTGTAGATCTTATGAAAATAGGCACCTGGAATAAAATAATGTTAATTTTGGTAAGGTGAAGCATTATATGTTCATATCCTTGCTGTAAAATATAAGCCACAGCATAAATACGAATGTCAACACTCCTGCGAAGAGGTATATATGGGATATTCCCCAGAAGTTATAAATGATGGAAGCGATAACCGGTCCCAGCGTAATACCGATCAAGATGATCATAGAATTAAACGCCATAAACAAACCACGAACTTCCTCAGGCGCTGAACTAACCAAAATTGTTTGAACATTTGGTATATTTAACCCTTGACCAAATCCAAACATGGCACTGATTAATAGTAAGTGCCAGGCAGAGTGAGTCATAATAATCCATCCAAAAGCGATAGTGTACAGACCAAACGCTGTGGCAACCATGAAATTTGCTGGAACAAATCGTCCCAACCTGCCAATGTTTGCGGATATTAACGCCGAACTGAGTGATCCACACGCCATAACTAAGCCAATACTGAACGGCGAAGAACCAAATTTATCTGACATCAATAGAGGCAGATAGGCAATCATGGCTCCGAAGGTTATTAAAAAAGTTGTGAAGCTAAGTATATATAGGCGGATTATTTTCCAGTGGCGTATACTGGCGAATGCTTGTTTCATGTAGCCAGACATGGATTGCTTTGGTGGGATAGCCATGTTTTCTAATTTGAACAGAATCAGAAATCCGACAGCTACGGCGAGTATGTATAAATGGAAGGGATATCGCCACCCCATACCCCCAAGGTATCCACCCATAATGGGAAAAATCGCTGTTCCGATGTTGATCATGGCAGCATTAATACCCATGATTTGCATGCGAGTTTTACCCCTGTACAAATCACCTACCAGTGCATGATTTAGCGTAAAAATACCACTGCCACCAATTCCCTGTAAAAACCGCAATACCAGCAATTGCCAGAATGTCTCTGCAAACCCGCTCAAGAAACCGGCTATTCCAAACAAGAATAGCAATGGTACCAATACTGCCTTGCGACCCCATTTATCCGACATTGCGCCATGAAATGGTGAAAACAGCAGTCCTGGCAACGTGTATGCTATTATTACCCAGCTTACTTGAGATTTTGTAATATTGAAGGCATCAATTATACTTGGAAGTACGGGCGTAATTAGTGACACCCCCATAGTACCGGCAAGGGTGATGGAGAATATCAACTTTAAGTTTTTATCTGCAAAAAGTTGGCGATTAGTTAATAATATTGGCTTATTCATAGCGATCTAAGATATCGTTGAGATTGATGCTCAGCAAGCAGCATTTAAATTAGGAATATAGGATGACAAAAAATACGGACAAATTGCAGTTGCAGACAGAGGGACGGACGGTTATATTTAACGCTTAGAATCTAAGTTAGAAAGTTTGAAAGTTTGAAAGTAAAAAAGTTGAAAAGTATGAAGGTTAGAAAGACGAATGTTGGTAAAGTATTTATTTGGTACTTTTTCACATTCTTCCTTTCTCCCTTTTACCCTTCCCTTCTTTTTGCTGAAGACCATTACCGGCTTGTCATAACAGGCGATATGATGGGTGCGATCAATGAGTGTGACTGCCCTGGTGGTCAGCCGGGTGGGTTGGCGCGGCGGAAGTCTATCTTCGATGCAATCCGCGCCGAGACGCCGGATGCTGTGTTTATTGACTGTGGTAAACTGTTTAGTGATAATATGAGTAAGGATGAGATTGAACTTAGTGTTGAATTGCTGAATTTATTGGATTATGATATTATAAGCAGTACCAAAGAGGATCACAAAATTGTTAATTTGGAAAATAAATTGCCTTCCATGACATACAAAGATCTAGTCAATTTCGATGGTAAGATGAGAATAGGAACGCACAATGAGATAGATTCATGGAAATTAGGGAGGAGAGGTACTTCGATGGATAGCATATTTAGTTTATTTATAGTCATTGCAAATGAAGATGAAATTATGCCCTTCCCCGTGCACAATTATCATGGTTTTGTGTTAAATAAGACTTGGGATACACACTTTCCAGAAATTATATTGGACATTGTAATATATTCTAGTAGTGGTTTTATTGAGCCAGAAGTTAAAATGCAGCAATTTTACCTTGATTGGCCTCCCAGTACAATAAGTCGCGATATAATGTTTGCAAGACCGAGTATGTATGGCGAATATGTCTTGGTGATTGACTTTTGGGCTGAAGATTTCATAGGAATAATACGCTACGAATGGGAATCCATCGCCACAGAGACATATCCCCCCGATTCGACATTTCAAGCTAAGATCGATCAAATTTACAAGGACAAAGTTGGCACCCGAAAGAAATAATCTACAACATAGACCTGTGGTGGCAATTGCTGGAATTTTGATCGCAATATTAGCGATTGCCTTCTGGTTGCTCAACCGCATACTCTACACTCACGCACCCGGAACATCGCAGTCGAGTGTTGAATTTACCGTTCTTGAGGGAGCTTCTCTAAACAGTATTGCTCGCAAATTAAGCGGCGAAAAGCTAATCATCAATGTAGGCAACTTTAAGCTTGCGGCATTGCTTTTACGAGCTGACAAAAAGCTTCAACCTGGAATATTCCTACTTCCACATGGAGCAACCAATGTCCAAATCATCCGCCATTTACTACGCCCAGGGATTCAGGCCAAGAACGTGACTATCCCAGAAGGGCTTAACCTGCGAGAGATTGCAGGATTGCTACAGAACGAGCTATTGATTGATTCAGTCGAATTTATCATGCTTTGCTACGATCCTTCTATGATTGAAAAGATGAAAATTGAGGCGAAATCGTTGGAGGGATACTTATTTCCAGAAACGTACAATTTTTATCGAAATACGACTCCAGCATTAATAATTGAGCGGATGGTGGAGTTGTTTAATCATGAATTTAGTGTGGAACATCTACAAAAAGGGAAGAAACTTGGGTTGAGCCGTCACTCGATAGTCACCTTTGCCTCAATCGTACAAGGTGAAGTTATGAATTGGGATGAAGCGAATCTGGTCTCGGCAGTTTATCACAATCGACTGCGTAAACGAATCAGGCTCGGTGCGGATCCGACTATTCAGTATATTATCCCCGATGGACCTCGACGACTGCTAAATCGCGATCTAAAGATCGACAATCCCTATAACACCTATAAATATTACGGTCTCCCCCCAGGACCAATCAATAATCCTGGCAGACGTGCATTGAAGGCAGCAGTAAATCCGGCGGATGTTGATTATATTTACTTTGTTGCCAAAGGCGATGGTTCACACTATTTTAATTTAGATCATATTGGACACGAGCGGGATAAGGCTAAGCTACAGAAAATACGGCGGAGAGTAGCGAGGGAAAGGCAAGGGAGGTAAAATGACAACAATAATTTACGCATTAGTAATACTATTCGTTTTCGCTGTTAACCGAAGATCGCAAGTTACTGGTAAAGGGATTAATCGTCTGTATTTAATCCTTTCTATTGCGTTTTGGGCTGCTGGTGAATTTGTATCTTTAGATGCTGGAAACCCTTTGGAAATAGCATTTTATATTGTAAGTACAATTTTGTTAGTAATCTCTGTTTACGGATTAGTCACCAAAATCAAATGACTGTAGCTGGAGCGGAAGCAGAACATTTAATCCAATTTGAAATGGATGCTATTTGGGTAGAGCAATGGCCATAATAATTATTGTGATAGTAATAGTACTTTTAACGATAGTCACTTTCTATTTTGATTACTATCGCTGGTTCGGCTCGATATCTTCTGTGACTGGCAGAAGCATTAACCCACTATATTTTGTTTTTGCAGTAGGCTGCTTAGCTGCGGGTAGATTCATCTCTTTTGATGCTGGAAATCCAATCGGTTTAATTTTCTATCTTGCCGGTGCAACCTTTTTTATTATTGCGGTTTACGGGATAATTACCAAGATTAAATGAAGGGAATTGTAGTTGATAATCAAGCGAGGGTAAAGTAATGGTATTATGGATATTAATCGGTTTTACGTTTGCTTCTTTATTGTTCGCTATATTTAGTAAACGCAAATACTTTCCCATTATTGGCGAAAGTGTCGATAAGCTAACTTTAATTTACTTCATTATTGGGATATTATTCTTCTTAATCCCACTCAAATATTCTTTGCATCAACATGTATTCAGAGCGTATTATATTCCGTCAATAACCATGATGATATTGGCATACATTCAGCGCAGAAGTGATAAAGTAGGCTGATCATATTAAATGAGATTGAAAATTCAGGAAAACTGGAAATTACAGAATTATTAAAAGAAACTGAGTCTAAAGCATTAGATTCTCTAAATAAACCTCAACGCGACGGCGTTGAACAAACCGAGGGCGCAGTATTAATCCTCGCCGGAGCTGGCTCCGGAAAAACGCGGGTTTTAGTAAGCCGGGCTGCATACCTCGTGCAAAATAAGCTCGCAAGACCGTATCAAATTCTCGCACTGACCTTTACCAACAAGTCAGCTGGTGAGCTGAAACACCGTATCCGGGAAATGATCGGCGAAGAAGGTCAGTTTGTGATTGCAGGCACCTTTCACTCAATATTTGCCCGAATACTACGACAAGAAGGAATGAACATAGGGCTCGATCCAAATTACACCATCATCGACAGCGATGACCAACGCAAGCTTATCCGCACGATAATCAAAGAGCTTGGTTTGGTTGGATCGGAAATTCGACCTGCAGCGGTGGCATGGCGGATCAGCAAAGCCAAGAATTCACTAATCTCACCCGATGATTACCGCAATCACACCATGGATATTCTGGATCAATCGGTGAGCAAGGTGTATAAAGTCTATCAAAAGCGATTGGAAAAAATGAGTGGATTGGATTTTGATGATCTATTGATTCGACCACTTGAGGCATTTCAAGAATATCCCGAATTTCTAAGTCGCTTACAACAACGGTTTCACTATATCATGGTGGACGAATATCAAGACACCAACCGTGTTCAATATAGGCTCATCCAATCAATTGCTCAGGGTCACGGCAACATCTGCGTTGTCGGCGATGACGATCAGGCGATTTATGGCTGGCGCGGAGCAACTGTCCGCAATATTCTTGACTTTAAGAAAGACTGGCGGGACGCAAAGGTTATCAGTCTTGAACAAAACTATCGCTCAACTCAGCCCATATTGGATGCGGCTTGGTCAGTCATTAAACACAACGCTGAGCGTCACCCCAAAAAACTCTGGACAAATCGCAGACAGGGTGACCTTGTTGAGTTGGTTGGTGCATCATCGGACGAAAATGAAGCTCTTAAATTTGCAGGTGCGATTGCCGACATAAATCAGTCAAAGCAGGTTCCTTATAGCGAGTTCGCAATATTATATCGCACCAACGCCCAATCATTACCGTTTGAGCGAGCCTTACGCGCGGCTCAATTGCCCTACCGGGTTGTGGGAGGTCTCAAATTCTATGAGCGGAAAGAAGTCAAGGATATTCTGGCATATTTGCGTCTAGTGATAAATCCGGTTGATGATATTAGTTGCCTGCGAATTATCAACTATCCACCTCGAGCAATTGGTAAAGATTTGACGGATAATATTCAGGCTGTCAGTCGGATTAAAGATTGTACAATGATGCAGGCTACTGAGATGGTCGCTCAGGAACCTGAATTGAGCAGTCGTCGAAAAAATTCGCTCAATTTATTTCAAAATCTCATTGCTCATTTCAGGGATTTCTTAAAGAAAAATCCCTTTCCAATGCTGGCACATGAAATTGTCAACAGCATCGGGTTGGATGATAGACTGAAAGTTGAAGAAAAAGATGACCCAACTCGCGCTGATGCAAAGCGCGAAAATGTGAGGAATCTATTGGAGGAAATCGACCGCTATGCTGAAACAACGCCTGACGCATCCTTGAATGGTTTCCTCGAAGAGGTCGCATTGATTACTGATGTTGATGATCTTACCGATGAGGAGGAGAAGATTAATCTGATGACGATGCATTCCTCTAAGGGGTTAGAATTTTCTGTGGTGCTGATCGGCGGTGTCGAGGAGAGCATCCTACCGCTAAAACCTCGCGATGGTGAGGCAGAGGACACTCAGGAAGAACGACGGTTATTTTATGTGGGATTGACTCGTGCAAAGGAACGAGTAATTCTCGGTTGTGCGAGCAGTCGGATGCGGTGGGGACAGTTGCAGTGGAACGATCCTTCGCGGTTTCTTCGGGAAATTCCCACAAAATTGTTAGCTGGCAATACATATTTGCTTCAGAGCAGAAGCCGGACATCATACATTAGCAGTCCTCAATCAACTCCAGTAATGAGTGCTCAAAGATCAACTCCACAAACATCAAAAGCGGGTGGAAACTTAGATCCCGATGATATGACCAGAGGATTATTGGTAAAGCATTCCAAGTTTGGACTGGGCATAATAACAGAATTTACAAATTTAGGTTTAGATAGTCGGATTCAAGTGGATTTTGATGATGTTGGGAAAAAGTTGCTTATACTGAAATATGCACGTTTGGAAATAGTTCGATGAAAATGGTGAGACAATTATATTGCCACTTATCATTTATGCAATTCCGTAGCGTAGGTGTCCCCGCCTGCGTGGACTACACATGCATGGAGGCGTCTGCTACTTTAATGCAGGTTTCTCTGTTTTGATGAAAAATCGCATAATCATAGTACTCATTGCACTCATCAGTTTAGGTCTTGCACAGGGAGCAATCTCAACCAATAATACCCTCAGCTTAGACGATTATCTATATGCCAAGCGTTTGTACGACGAAGGCTACTTTGATCTGGCAGCAGAGCAGTTGCAACGGGTTCTGCAAAATTATCCCGAATTTCCAAATGCCGACGAGGCTCACTATCTGCTCGCAGATTCTTATTACAAGAATGAGGAATATAAAAACGCACGAGCAACCTACCTGCGATTAGCGATCGTATTCCCAGAATCACCTCTCGCCGCGGAGTCAATGTATAAAGTCGCGCGAGTTTTAGAAGTGATGCAAAATCCAAAAGAAGCTGCACATGCCTATGGCCGTGTTCAGGGATTTTATCCACAATCTGTTTTTGCGCTTAAAGGGCTTGGCGATGCACTTAGATTATATGAGACCGCAGAAGACACCGCCAAAGCTGAGTCTGTCTCTGACCTGATATTAGAAAAGTATCCTACCTCATCAATCGCAGATAAAGTGAGGTTGCAAAAGGCTATGTGGTTCCTCGCTCGCAAGGATGTCGCCAAAGCCAAATCGTTGCTCATCAGGTTGTCTGCTCAAACTTCAATCGACAGTTTGTCCGCTGAGGCATTGCTTGAACTCGGCAGAATATATCGATCTGAGTTAGCTTGGGAAAAAGCCAAAAACACGTGGTCGAAAGCTGTCAGCAAAGCCCCTCACAGCAATTCATCCTTTAGAGCAATGATTGAGATTGCAGATCTATACATCTATCAGGGATTGACTTCCGAAGCCATAGCTATGTTGACACTGGCAGAAAAAAATTATACTGATGTGTTAAAAGTTGCGCAATCTAAAACAAAAATTGGCGATGCATATTATCGTCAGGAAGATTATAGCAGCGCACATAATTTCTACCATATGGTTGCGGGAGACCGGCATGAGGCAAAGCTGAAATCTGCGTGGACTGCAGAGTTGTTAGGAGATAGTCATAACGCTCTACAGGAATATCTTGAGATTGTAGATATAGCGTCAGGATCATCATTTAACGTAAAGCTGCACATTGCAAAATTAGCCCAGAAAACAGATCAAGCAGAGTTGGCGAAACAGTATTGGTCACTGGTTGTTACAGACACAACCTTAGCTGATAGTCTGGGAAGATTATATTGGGAGTATAGTAAATTACTCGGTAATAATCTGAATGATTTGAATCTGTTGGATTCATTATCAAACCTTTTGAAAGTAAAATATCCCAATAGTCCTTTTGCAGATGATATCACATACACTACTGCGGTAGCATATGACAAGAACAAGCAATATGAGAAGGCAATAATTCGGTATCAGGAATTGATCGATAATTTTCCTGCATCTGAATATACAGAACCCTCGGTAAACTCAATCAATTACATTCAGAATACAAAAAATCGCAGTCCGAGGCTCGTCGATAAAATGGCAGAGCTTTCATCTTCTTCGCAAAGTCTAACAAATCCGGTCAAATGGGCTACCGCTTGGGGTGATTTCTATCTTGATGATTTTAATAACCCAATAAAAGCGATAGACCATTACGACGAAGGGATCCAAGATGTGCTTGGATCAACCGAACAAAGATCATATTGTCTGTACAAATCAGGGCTTGCTTACCTGAATCTTTGTCAAGCAGCTATGATGGAAAACGACGTTGTCTCAGTGGAAATGTATTGCGATAGTGCCCGCTCACGATTAATAGACCTTGAAAAATTGGCCGCCGGTTCACATGAGGTGGTTTCACTTAGTAATGAAATACTATACCTAATTTACACTCTTGCCGGAAAAGATAGCTCAAAGCTTAGAATTTCCTACGAAAGGACAAATGAGACAATAGAGCTATTAGGGATCGATAATATTCGGCCATTAGTATTCGCAAAATTCTTTCAAACTGCGTTAATCTTAGAGGCTATCGACTCATCGAGTTACGACGAGTGGATCTACAATTCACTGACCATAGAAGATCGGTCCTCTTCTGATACGGAGATCGCAGAAATTAGATTTATTCAGCTTATTTTAATATCAGATTTTCAATCTAAAGAGGCTGCAATTGACAGTGCTAATCTAATATTAAGTCGGTGGCAAACTACACCTGCCGCTGTTAGCACTCTTGAGTGGCTTATTCAGAATACAAAAGTTACTGCCACACAAAAGCTCGAATATCTCCAACTATTAAAGGCAAGCTATCCCTACCGAATGGATTACGAAATTTATGCCTGGCAGTCTGCCAATGCTTTTGATTCTCTTGGGATGCATTTTGAATCTCTAATTTGGAATCAGCGTCAGAAAGAATTATCTGAGTGGGGAAATTCTGGTCTCGATATTTTGGATATTCCGGATGCAAATACGCATTACAGGCGTGGCACAGCATATTTAATTAGCGAAAACTTTGTGCAATGTAACTATGAATATCAAAGCTACCTGAATTTAGACCCAATGGGAGGACATGCTGCAGATGTTATTCTGTCTTTTGCCAAGATCAACATGTACTCTGACAATCATCGCACCACAATTGCCTATCTCGATACTTTGATTGAGCGATTCCCATATTCGAGTCAAGCCGAAATTGGTGAGATTATCAGACCACGCTTAGAGTTTTCAGCCGGAAATTATTCCCAAGCATTTGACCTGTATCAGGCTCTGAGCAGTGTCCAATCTAATCCGGACAGTAGCTTTGAATATGAGAAACTGAGTATTGTATGCAAGTACCGCTTGAATGAGCTCACTACAGCCCGCTTGATGGCAAAGGACTTCTATAAAAAATTCGATAAACGCAATGACATAGATTCTTTCAAATCATTATTTTATCTCGAAAAGGGTAGGTCACTCCAGAGTTCTGGAAACTTTGTTGATGCGCGTAAAAATTACAAAATTGTGGCGAATAAATATTCACTTTCTGAGTGGATGGATGACGCTCAATTTGAAACTGCTATGTCCTACATGAAGGAGCGTAATTGGAAGGACGGCACAGATCATCTCACACGCTTTATCGAAAATTATCCACAAAGTGAATATATCCCCCAAGGAGTGTTAACCCTGGGTGTAACATTACTCAACGAGGAAAGCTACTCTGAAGCACTAAAATTTCTGAAGAGTGCATGGTCAAACTCCACCTCTGAGCATATTCGACTTCGAGCGTTTAACCACCTTATTACAGCATACAAAGATCTGAGGTTTTGGGACGCTGCCATACATATATCTCGAGATTACCTCAATGAATATCCCGATGCTACTGATTTCTTTGACCGAAAAATGGATATTGGACAGTTTTATATGCAAATTGGAGAATATGAGGAAGCAGTACGGCACTATCGCCCGATGCTGGATTATGCAGACGCTGAGAGCGAAGCGGAAATTCAATTTTATATTGGTGAATCCTTTCAAAATGCCGGCGACTATCAAACGGCAATTCTTGAATATATGAAAGTAAGAATCCTTGGGCGAAAAACAAAGTTGGATTGGGGTATTACGGCACTTTATCAATCGGGAAATTGTTATGAATTGCTCGGTGATAATGAAGGTGCTGCAAGGGTCTATCGGCGTATTATCAAGGACACTGGGGCAACGAGCAATTATGGCAGGACAGCTCTGAAACGGATGAATGAATTGAAAGTTGGTGATGAAGACCGGTAGCCAGTTTCACCTCATAGTCATAATCGCCATATTTTCAGTAGTAAAACTTGCTAATGCTCAAATTCCAGTGTTTGATGCTGATCGCGCCTTTCAAAATCTGATTACCCAGTGCGATTTTGGACCTCGAAATCCAGGTTCACAAGGACACTCTGACTGTAAGGAATGGGTGACTAATGAGCTAATAAATTATGCAGACGAGGTGCATGTACAGTCATTTAATGCGGTTGAAAGCCTGACGGGAGATTCTGTAATCCTCTATAATATCATCGGTCAATTTGGCAGCTTTGATGAATCGGCTTTGATGCTCTGTGCTCACTGGGATACAAGAGTATATGCCGATCAGGACAAGGATGAAAAGCTACAGAAGACACCGATAATGGGAGCAAATGACGCAGCTTCCGGTGTAGCGGTTATTCTCGAAATTTGTCAAATCCTGTCCGAGAATCCACCACCTCGACCAATCACCGTTGTCTTCTTCGACGGTGAAGATATGGGAAGATCTTCCTATCCAGAAGAATTTGCTCTTGGGTCAGCATATTGGGCACAGCATCCAATTCCAGGATTACCCGAAGAAGCGATTCTCCTCGACATGGTGGGCGATGCCGATCTTGAATTTCCCATCGAGGTATATTCCAATGCCAACGCTCGCAATCTGACAGAAAGGCTTTGGAATATCGCCGAAGTACTGGAGCTTGATGCCTTCCAGGATTATCTCGGAATTCCCGTAGCGGATGACCATTTGAACTTATTGAGGGTAGGTGTAAGGGCAGTTGATATTATTGATTTTGATTATCCATATTGGCACACATCCGAAGATACCCCTGATAAATGTTCAGCCGAAAGTCTTGGACAGGTAGGTAAGCTGTTGATCGCATATATTTACGGCATTGAATAACTCAAAATTTTGACCGTTCACGATAATATAATTACCAATCCTGATACACTTTGTTAATTATTTTCATTATATTAACTGTTCAAATTATAACATGAATTAAAAAGCTTATAAATGACTAATATTGATAGAATTATTAAAAGAATTTCCGACAGAGACTACAAAGTTGGAATCGTTGGTTTGGGTTATGTGGGGCTCCCGCTTGCGTTGGAATTTTGCAGTAAAAATTTTCAGGTAGTGGGGTTTGACATTGACATCTCTAAGGTTGAAATGATAAACAAGGGTGAATCATACATCAGGCATATTGAGAAATCAAGAATTAAAAGTGCTGTTGACAACAATGTGCTCGAGGCTACAACTGACTTTTCCCGAGTCAATCAGGTAGATGCAATAATTATCTGCGTGCCAACACCTTTAACCTCCCACCGCGAACCCGATTTGTCATTTATTGAGGATACTGCATCAAAGATTGCACCACACATTAAGGCAAATCAACTAATCACCTTGGAGTCAACGACATATCCCGGCACGACTGAAGAAGTGTTGAAACCAATTCTTGAAGATGTCTCTGGGTTGAAAGCAGGTGAGGATTTCTTTCTCGCATACTCGCCAGAGCGTGAAGATCCCAATAATCCAAATTTTACTACTGCTACGATTCCAAAAGTTGTGGGTGGTTATACGCATGATTGTTTGCAAATAGCTGATACGCTTTATGGCGAAATTATCGTGAAAACTGTTCCTGTTTCGAGCTGCGCTGCGGCAGAGTCATCGAAACTACTGGAAAATATTTATCGCAGTGTAAATATTGCTTTGGTTAATGAGCTAAAGGTTGTATTTCAAAGAATGGGAATCGATGTTTGGGAGGTCATTAACGCCGCCAAGACAAAGCCATTCGGATTCAAAGCTTTTTATCCTGGACCAGGTCTCGGCGGTCACTGTATCCCGATAGATCCATTTTATCTGACTTGGAAGGCAAAGGAATTCGGGGCAAATACGCGATTTATAGAGCTTGCCGGCGAGATAAATACTTTTATGCCTGAATATGTGGTTTATCGTACTTTTGAAGCCATGAACGAAAAAAGTATGGCATTAAAAGGTTCAAAACTATTGTTAGTTGGACTTGCATATAAAGGCGATGTGGACGATATGCGTGAAAGTCCTTCACTGACTCTGTTCAAGATGTTCAGGGATAAAGGAGCCGAAGTATCATTTTACGACCCCTATATACCAGAAATACCTCCAACACGAGACCATGCAGATCTCGCAGGCTTAAAATCAATCAATCTTGACCAAGTGTCGGAGTTTGATTGTGCGGTAATTTCTACAAGCCATTCCAACGTCAATCATCAAGTTTTCGCCGATTATTGCAAGGTTGTAATTGATACACGCAATGCGCTGGACAGAAAATTACCAAATGTTTTTCAGGCATAACATAAGTTGTATTATTTTTAAAGAGACAAGAATTGAAAAATCTTATAGGAGCAGGACTTCTGCTAATCGCCACGACATTAAGTTCATGTGCGGGTAAAAACCATATGCTGACGGATATTAATGCTCCCCCAAAACAGACAAAGGCTTTGGTGGGTATGAAAGAAAATCTGGACATGCTTTCGGCTGCCGATAAGGCTTTCAATTCACGAAATTACTCTGAAGCCACAGATATGTATGAAGAGGTTGCTACAAAATCAGCCAAGGATCGTGACAAAGTAGTTATGATTCAGGCAATGGCAATGACTGCCCGCGGGCACCTGATTCGTGATGATATAAAATCAGGAATGATTTGGCTGCAACGTGCGGAAAAGCTCGCCAAAGATGAAGAGCCACTTGGGTGGTCAAAGTTTCTTGGGGTCAGAGGCAGATTTGAATGGAAATCTGATAACAATCTGAAAGCTACCATTACATTTTATGAAATGTATGACTATTGTATTAAACACGAACTTTTTTCACGAGCGATAGATGCTGCTCATATGGTCGCCATCACTGGCACACCCGAGGAACAGGTTGAGTGGGCATATAAGGGAATCAAAGCCGCAGAATTGGGCAAAGAGGACGGTTGGCTTGGTCCATTGTGGAATAACCTCGGAGCAACATATTGGGACAAGGCAGAATCAGATAGCAATGACAGGGAACTGAACGAAAAGGCTTTAGATTGCTACTTGAAAGCCCGTAATTTCCATTGGAAAATGGGATCAGAAAAATCCAAATTGATTGCAGATTGGGCAGTAGGTTCAGCGTATCGGCGTGTGGGGGATTTTGAGAATGCCGGGGCATGGCTTCGAGCAGTGTTGGCATGGTCAGAGCGGCTGTACGCACTTGATTCAAATCCAGATACTGGCGAGTGGGTTGGCTGGAGCAACTATGATCTTGGATTGATGACCTTGGAACAGGGGAATGCTGAGGATGCACTTACGCAACTGCGTATTGCCCGTGAATTTTTTAGGAAAGCTGATATACAGAAGTGGGATAAAAAGACTTGGGATCTACTCGAAGAAAAAATTGTGGCACTGGAAAAAGGTTAGTATAGCCACCCGTAATTTGTTTGACCGTTTCAGGTTGCGCAGGGATAAAACTACACTCCGTCATTGCGAGGTGCATAGCACCGAAGCAATCTCATCATTAACCTGCAGATTAGAGATTACTTCGTCACTTCATTCTTCGCGATGACGTAATGTGCAAATAATCCTCTGCAAATCAATATAGAGTACCTCTCGCATCTATCTTTATGTTCGTAATCTACTTATATAGCTCACTTCATAGTTGCGGATTTATCAGTAAAACATTAAACTTAATATCGGATATTTATTTTGTGGGTGCAAAAATGATGGCACTACGGAGTAAATTTGTTTATGATTTGCGAATTACATATAATACAACAATTTAGAGGGATAATATCATGGCAAAAACAAAGAGTTTTGCAGAGAAAATGCAGAAAGGCAACTTGCCGAGGGAAGATCACGTGGCGTTTAAGGTTATTCGTCCAAAAGTATCAAAAAAAGGCAATGTTAGATTTGAGACCAAAATAGTGAAGGTTCCAAATGAAGCCAACGAAAACAAGTTTTTAGGAATCTAACAATTTTATCAGCGATAACCACCGAGCACAAATTATTGGTAGCTACTAACAACCCTGATAAGTTTGCTGAAATTCAGGAAATTCTACAAGGCTCCGAGTGGCAGGTGTATTCTCTTTCTAAATTCAATTCCTACCCACCACCGATTGAAGATGGCTCAGATCTGAAAGAAAATGCCCTGATAAAAGCAAGAGCGGGCTACAGGCATACCGGGCTATTGACCATATCGGATGATACAGGGTTGGAAGTTGATGCACTTGATGGCAAGCCGGGGGTGTTCTCAGCACGTTACGCTGGGGAAGATGCAACTTATGAAAGTAACCTGCAGAAAGTATTGCACGATCTTAACGCAATTCCGAATGCCATTCGTACTGCACGTTTCAGGACTGCCATGGCGTTAGTAGGCACAGATATTGAGCGCAGTTGGGAAGGTGTCTGCGAAGGTGAAATAACTACGAAACCACTGGCAGAATCTGGTTTTGGGTATGATCCAATATTTTGGTCAACAGCTTTAGAGAAAACTTTTTCCGAAGCTACACCCGAAGAAAAGAATAAGGTGAGCCATCGGGGCAAGGCCCTAAGGAAACTAATATCCTTCTTAAATAATGCTTTAATTCCTGACCAAGTAAAATTGTGAAAAACAAAATGAAGCCTATTTACCTCGATCATAGTGCAACCACACCTGCCGATAGCCGCGTTGCTGATAAGGTGGTTGAGGTCATGGTCTCAAAGTTTGGAAATCCTTCAAGCATACACAGCTTTGGTCGTGATGCTCGAAGTGTGTTGGCTAAATCGCGCTCGATAATAGCGAATTCACTTAACTGCAATCCCGAAGAAATTTACTTTACCAGTGGTGGGACAGAGTCTGATAATATAGCTATGCTTGGATATGTCAGGAAAAATGGCAATTTGGGAGATAGAGTAATAATCAGTAATATTGAGCATCCCGCTATTGAAAAATCAGCTGAAGAATTGGAAAGGCTAGGATATGACGTGGTGCATGTCAAAGCAGATTCTTTTGGTCGCGTGACCCCTGAAGCGGTAATGAGCAAAGTTAATGCACAGACAATTTTGGTCTCGATCATGCACGTGAACAATGAAGTAGGAACCATAAACGATATTTCTACTATCGGTAAAGTATTACGCTCTAAAGGCATCGTATTTCACACTGACGCCGTTCAATCATTTGGTAAGCTTCCAATTGATGTTGACAAGATGAATATAGACATTCTCTCTTTGTCAAGTCACAAGATATATGGACCCAAGGGTGTGGGAGCGATGTTTATCCGTTCAGGGATTAAAATACAACCATTATTTTTTGGTGGAAACCAAGAAGAGCGTGTGCGGATGGGAACTGAAAATCTATCTGGGATTGTCGGACTGGCGGAGGCAGTGAATATATGTCAGAACGAGATGAAACCAGAAGCTGAATATTTGACTAAGCTGCGCGAGCAACTGCACTCAACCATATTAGCGAAATTGGATGATGTGACCCTGAATGGACATCCCACCGACCGTTTACCGGGAAATTTGAACTTGACATTTCACGGTGTCGAGGCAGAATCATTGCTAATGGCTCTTGATATTAATGGAATAGCTGTCTCCTCAGGCTCTGCCTGTTCCTCCGGAAGTACCCTGCCGTCAGGTATTCTGCTCAGTCTTGGATTATCGGAGGAGGATGCACAGTCGAGCATAAGGTTTACCTTAGGCAGATCAAATACTCCAGAAGAAATGAAACGTACTGCCGATGTGGTAATTGCTACCGTCAATCGGTTGAGAAAAATGTCTGATCGCGAATATTCATCAACGAGAAGAAGTGCATAAATAATGAAAAGTACATCTGATAATTCAAATATTTCCATTGGTGTAGCGATGAGTGGGGGAGTGGATTCATCGGTTACGGCACTGCTGTTACATGAACAAGGATACAATATAGTTGGCTTAACCATGAAGCTGTGGCAGTCAGCTGAAGGCGGAGATCATGAGCGTCCCTGCTGTTCAGTATCGATGTCGCGAGATGCCGCTGAAGTGTGTGCCGCATTGGGCGTGCCGCATTACACCTTAAATCTGACTAAAGAGTTTAAACAATCAGTTATCGATGATTTCCAGAGTGAGTATCTCGCTGGACGAACTCCAAACCCTTGTGTGAGTTGTAATACAGTGTTAAAGTGGGGTGAGCTGTGGAATAAGGTGAAATCCCTGGGCTTAGATTATCTTGCCACCGGGCACTATGCACAAATAATAGCCGATGATGATGGTGGGCATCACCTTCTTCGTGGTTTGGACAGTAACAAGGATCAAACATACTTCTTGTGGGGTATTCGCCGCGAATTGTTGTCGAAAACTATGTTTCCATTAGGTTCACTTGCAAAGTCGGAGGTGCGCAGGATTGCAGCGAAGCATGGTTTGGCAGTTGCAGATAAGCCTGAAAGTCAGGATATATGTTTTATTCCGGACAATAACTACCAAAAGTGGTTGACTGATCGCACCCCTGAGTTAGCAGGAAATGCGTTTACAGGTGAGATGATCGATCCACAAGGTAAAGTATTAAGCCATCACAAAGGCTATCCATTCTTTACCGTTGGACAACGCAAGGGGCTTGGGCTCGGTGGGGGTAAAAAATATTATGTGACTCAAATTGATCCTGAATCAAAAGCGGTTCATCTTGGAGATCGCGAAGATTTGAACAGCGATTCTTTTGAAGTGGAATCACTGAACTGGCTACAAGATCCTGAAAAATATTCACACGGCTCCATCGAAGTAAAAATTCGCTATCGAGATCCTGGCGTCCCAGCGAGAGTAGTAAGCGGGATAAACGGCTCAGTCAAGCTACGCACGGAGGTTCCCGTACAGGCGGTTGCCCCGGGGCAATCTGCTGTGTTTTATTCTGGTGACGAGGTTATTGGCGGCGGGATTATAAAGTAACTGCTGATATTTAATCAGCAGATACAAAAAAATTATGGTATTAAGATGAACGCCGACCAAAGACCAATGACAACCGCCCGCCTTCAACGACTGAAACAAAAAGGCGAAAAAATCGTCTCCCTGACTGCATACGATGCCACCTTTGCGCGCCTTATCGATGAGGGCGGTGTTGACTTCGTTCTGGTTGGTGATACGCTTGGTATGGTCGTTCAAGGACAGGAAACAACCCTACCCGTCACGCTTGAAGACGTACTCTACCATTGTAAGATGGTGAGGCGTGGAATCAAACGTGCCTTACTCGTAGCTGATATGCCATTCTTAAGTTATCAGATTACTCCCGAAGAAGCTCTGCGTAATGCTGGAAGACTCATGAAAGAGGGTGGCGCGGATGCCGTGAAACTTGAGGGCGGTACTAACATTGCGGAGACAATTCGTAGATTAGTTGAAGCCGGGATTCCTGTGATGGGACATGTCGGTATGCAACCGATGAAAGTGCATCAATACGGCGGTTATAAGCTACAGGGACAACGTAAGTCTCAGGCTGAGGCAATAACTGCTGATGCTGAAGCTGTCCAAAGTGCAGGTGCGTTTGCAGTGGTGCTGGAAAAAATATCTCGTGGTCTTGCTAAGGAGTTAACCGCCAGTCTTAAAATTCCGACAATCGGTATAGCCTCGGGTTCCGATTGCGATGGACAGATTTTAGTAAGTTATGATATGCTGGGTCTGGCGGATCAATTTAATTTTAAGTTCGTGCGACGTTATCTAAATTTAGCAGATGACATTCGTTCGGCTGTGCAAGCATATACTAAGGACATTCGGACAGGAAAATTTCCAACAAATGATGAGTCGTTTGAATAACAGCAAGCTACTTTAACCTATCGATATAAGTCCTGAGTTTTCCTCGTGATAACGACAAGAACTCAGCGGCTTTAGTTTGATTTTCATCAAATTTATCCAAAGTTTTTGCCACTATTTCCAATGTAAGATCGTTCAAACTGAATCTATCATTTGGAATAAATATTGAACCCGGCTTGAGTAAATGATAGTCTTCAATTGATTCTGCTAACTCATTTGTTTTATCGTCGATGACTTTTGATCTCTTTGGTTTTTTGGCTGTATCATTGTACGCCGTCAGAATTAGCTGTTTGTGGAAAAATATAGGCTATGTAATAAATTACCGCACCAAACAATATCGCCAGTGTAAACATCGGCATCACCAGCGCACTTTTTATACTTTTCTTAAACTCTACATCCCGCTCAAGGAATGTTGCGGTACTCTCATATATTGCTGCCATATTACCGCTCTTGGATGCTAAACCCAGCATTCTGGCTGTAAACTTTCCTAGAAATTTTTCTTGTTTGACAAATGCATCTTCGCTGTCCATTCCCTTACTGAGGTCGCTACTGATTTCCTTGACAGCTTCTCTATAGGGTGTAGTTTTCAATATCATTTACCAGCAATTGAAGTATCTCATTAAAGTGTAGCTTTTCGCGCATCAGGTCTGCACTAACGCGAACGAATGTTACTATATCCGATGTTGGAGGTTTCATTCTGAAGTCGAGCATTTTAGGATAAATGTTAAGAACCTTGTGCCCCAGCTTCTCTAATGCGCGGTGAACTTCTTCCTTGGTAAATGCTCGTTGTTCACCATTGATTAGCTTGTCAATTCCCTTTTGAGCTTTGTAAACGAACAGACGCTGAGGTAAGGTCTTATTTAGATTAAAGCGTTTTGTCACGGAAAGTAATTTAGCTTTTGTACGGGCATCTTTAAGCCTGTCAGCCTTCACTATGCCATAAACCTGTTTGCCAGTGTAAGTTATTCCCTCAAATCTATATTCAGACATTGTATTTCTTATGCAGGTATTATTGTGAGTTGCTTGACTTGCAAGAGCCAGGAGCGGAATTGCCCCTGGCTCTGTTAATGAATCGAATCGTTATCATTTAATTCAACACTGCAGCTTGAATGACGTTGCCAGTTACTAATGCATACATCATTACAAGATTTGAATCGTCACGACCATCCTCAACACCATATCCTACTACGTAGATTGAATCCGCTGAGGCTGATACTGCCGTGTTAGCTGCAATTGGAGCGGGTGCGGCACCAACGAGGTCAGCATTCGTTGGTAAAGAAGTTACCACGCGAAACGCTCCGCTACCATTTGATTGATCGAGCGTCCCGAGGGTGAATCCTACAAAATCGTTTCCGCTTCCGCCCATCGTGGTTGGTTTCTTAAAATGTTGTTGTGCTTTAGAAGCAAGGTGAGTCAAATCGGCTGAAATTGCATCGCGATTTGCATCGATGGCACTACTGGAAAACATGTTGATTCCGGCAGCGACTGCTATCCCGACGATGATAACGCCGAGAACTAAGAGTAAAAGTTGTTGTTGTCCCATTATTGGATCTCCTGATTTAATTTTATTTAATTATTTTTTTAATTTCAATTTCTAAGTTGTTGTTGTTTCACTTTAACATATGGCAAGACAGATGCCAAAAATTAAGACTTGTAATAATAATATATTAAGCTTTAGGTGGTAATGATAATTAAAGCTGGAGTTTAATATATTGTCAATTTGACAACATAATTGGGAATTGAAGTAGCTTATCGGATTGTTAAAAACTATGTATAATATATAAATATAATTAGTTACATATAATAATATAAGGTGTGGTAGTAAGTATTGATTTTAAAGTGTTGTTTTAATTTTGCGAGTAGCTTGAAAAATCAATATCTTTACATATTGATTTTATATGATTTAGTTGTCAATCATAGAAGATCACTCTCATAGGATGCTTTACTCGCCAGCACTACATTGAGATTGAATTACAATCATCCGCGCCTGTGCTCAATCGCTTTACGATAACATTCCAATCGACGTTGAACTCGAGATTCTGGTGAAAACAGTTTCAGTGCTTTTTGACGAGAAGCCTCTTTCATCAATTTGAATTGAGCTTCGTTGATGAGCAACAGGCTTTCCAGAGCCTGTGTCAGCTTTGCCGTATCATTGGGCGGTACTACAATCCCCGTAACTCCGTCTTCTACAATCTCCACAGAGCCGGACACTGCGGAAGTCACTGCGGGGATACCCATTGTTTGGGCGTTTATCAAAGCACCGGACAGGCTCTCCAATCGTGTGGATGAGTTTACAATAATATCTGTGATCTTCAACACACGCTCAGGATCGCGCCGGTAGGGAGAGGCTGTAATGTAGGATGATGCCTTGTTATCATTGATAATTGGTATAAGTTTATCTGTATCGCGTCCCGCAAACAACAGGTGGATATTGTGTCCCTTTTTATGTAGCGCGGAAACAGCATGTATTGTAATATCCTGCCCACGCCAAGATGCCCAATTTCCAAGTTGGGTGATCAAGGTTACATCCTTGTGAATTCCGAGTTCATTTCTTAGATCGCTGGCTTCAACTAATTCGGGATCGGAGCAGGCGGGATCAAATTCACCATATACCACATCAACTTTCGCCGGGTTGATTTTCCCCGAAACTACCATAGTCTGTTTCAGTGCCTTACAATTTGCAATCAGTCGATCTACGCGAGGTAATCTATATCTGAGCCCCTGAGTGAAATCAAGTTTCTGGCTTACTCCACGGTAATAGACTATCGCATGTTTAGGCAGACCCATAGAAGCGAGGAGGACGTGATGCTGAGCTTTACCCTTTACACATTCAATTACTTCGGGCTGAAAGTCTTTGATGATCCGACGAACCTGACTTATGCTCTTGAAGGTTGCTCGATGATTGATTGGCAAGAGTTTGAATGGTATCTGCAACGCCTTTAATCGGTCAAACCCACGCGGATCGCTCGCAATGTCGTCCCCCCAGATTGCCATTACTTCAATCCCAGCATCCTTGAGTGCTGCAAGGGCATATAAAGACTGATGAGAGCCTCCGGAATATATCCCACCATGACCAATCGCAATAATGACTTTCAAATTGGTATAACTCGTTAATTAAATTTAATTAGTGATTTCATGCAAAATGCTCATTTAATAAATGTAAATCAACATCCGACCAATATGAGGTTGCATCTGTAATTTACACAAATTACTTTTTTGTTGTCGAATTTGTTAGATTTATCCATAGGAGTATATATTGCAACGGGCAGTAAAGCAATTAATGTTGCCGAAGAAAAATTACACCAATCTATTGATGCTATTAATTACGATTCATTTCTCTGCTGTAAAACTTGGTGCAGAACCTGTGTCAATGTATATGCATACCGTCGAAAGCTATGACTTAGAAGTAGTTTTTAATGTAACAGCTCATTCATTGACCGGTAAAAGTTCGATTGTATATACAGGCGAATCCAAAGAAAAGATCGGATTTATCCTTAATAGCAACTTTGATATTAGTACATCTTCGATTGGGAAGACTAATATCGTCCTGACTAAGGAGGATGAATTCGATCCAGAGAAGGTATTTGCAAATTACGGAAGAATGGGAGGGATCAATACTGATAAAGTAGCGTTTTGGACCGCTAATATCCCCGCTCAATATCGCAAGGATCGTAAAATAGCATTAAAGATAGAGTGGACGGGAATCTTGTACGTAGAACCGGAAAACCGTGAGTTCTCGCGTGAATCTATTGCCTTAGAAGTAAGCGGTACTATTGGGCAGGAGGGGATTTTCCTTTCACCGAGTGCATATTGGTACCCCTACGTTCCCGAAAGCCCCGCAACATATAGATTGGAAACACGCTTGCCGATAGGTTGGAATGGTGTAACTGCAGGATCACCAAAATGGCATGATGAGGGTGAGTATGCAGTAGTAGAGCATATCTCAAATCAACCTATAGATGGTCTGAATTTCAGTGCAAATAAATACATCGTCAAATCGGTAGATCACAACGGCGTCATTGTGATGACCTATATGCTGCCAGAGGAAGAATCGCTTGCTGACGGATATATCGAATCTTCAATTGGCTATATAGACAGATATAGTTCACAAATTGCTCCCTATCCATTCCCCAAGTTTGCTGTGGTTGACAATTTTCTACCTTCTGGTTACGGTATGCCCGGGTGGACTCTGTTGGGCAGCGAAGTTTTACGACTGCCTTTTATCAGGTTTACTTCACTTGGACACGAAGTACTTCATAATTGGTTTGGTAATTCAATGTGGGTTGACTATCGGGGTGGAAATTGGTGTGAGGGTTTGACTACTTATCTTGCTGACTATGCTTATAAAAATGAGCGTGATTCCTCCGCCGGAATAGAATATCGAGCAAATGCACTTAATGATATTGTCAGTTATGTAGATGTGGAAGGCGAGTACCCGATTTCTGAATTCACTGGTCGCCAAAATTCTCGTGACCGCGCCATTGGGTATGGCAAAGTGATGATGGTTTTTCACATGCTGCGAGGATTGATGGAAACGAAATCACCAACACTGTTCGATGAGATTATCAGAGAGGTTTACATAGAGAATCAATGGAAGGCACTATCCTGGGAACAGTGGCAGGCATCTATTGAAGCGAGCTTTGGGCAGTCATTGGATTGGTTATTTGATCAGTATGTAAAGGGTAAAGGCATTCCTGAAATATCCATTCAAAATGTGCAATACGATGAGTACGATTCTGGCTGGCAGGCAAATTTTGAAGTTCACACAATGCCAGATGAAGCCCATTACTCTTACATGCTTCCCGTCAGACATTATTTGAAAGACTGGAGTTATGATGATGTAAGTGTTTATATACATAATCCAATACAAAAAGTTAGAATTGTTGGTGGCAGTGAAATTAGAACTATTAAACTCGATCCCGGCTTTGATATACTCAGGGTGCCCTATGCTCTCTCTATTACTATATCCGCATTTTTTGGTTCTAAGGATGGAATATTGGTTGTATCATCAAGCAGTCCCATGAAGGATAGTTTTTTAAAGGCGGCTGATGGATTAAAACGAGAGGGTCAAATGATAGTATTAGATTCAGAGTTTACTGATGAAATGAAAGATCACTCAATTTGGATTTTTGGAATAGACAACAAATTGTGGGACAGCTATCAACAACCAATAAAAGAACTATCATCGAGCGATAGCAGCTCCATAACCTTAACAGTGATAACCATACATCCCACAAACCCAAAAGCAACTATAGTGAGAACTGCTTGTACCGAGGATGCAGATCCGGTTGCAGGAACACGCAAGCTCTCGCACTACGGAAAGTATTCCTATCTTAAATTTGAAGGTGATAAGAACATTGAAAAAGGTACCCTTCCTTTTTCTGGAGAGAATCCGATGAATTGGTTTGTTGTTGACTGAGATAGCGCTTACTATCAAACAAAACTAAATTTACACAGGACTTGAAAAAGATTAAAACTCATGCTGAACAGGCAGAAATACTAACCTCTAACTTTTGGTTCAGGTGGACAGGTCAGGATGAAAACGCTCTGAACGATCCGGTGCAGTGTGCGGAAATCTGGGAAGAGTTTCAATCGTATATGAATTCTGATTCATGGTATTCAAAATACAAAGACAGCCCAAAAGATCTTCTCGTGGCTTTTTTCTCGATAGCGTTTGGTATCGATCCGAGTCTGCCAATATACTCGGGTGGTTTGGGGGTGCTCGCTGGAGATCACCTGAAATCGGCGAGTGATCTCGGTCTTCCTTTGATTGGCGTGGGACTGTATTATCACAAGGGATTTTTCCATCAGATCTTGGACAGCGATGGTCGTCAAAGTGAAAAATATCCTGAAATTGACCTTGCCAATATCCCTGCTGAATTGGTATTGGATGAGACTAATAAGCCAATCAAAATAACAGTGGAATTAGAGGGCGTACCATTGTACTCTCAGGTGTGGAAAGTAAAGGTAGGACGTGTAATACTCTACCTGCTTGACAGTAATATACCTGAAAACAGTGCTGAATTTCGTGAGGTAACAGCGAGACTATACGACGGTGGGCGTGAAAACCGGATCCGCCAAGAGATATTATTGGGAATTGGAGGAGTAAAGGCATTACAAAAGATGGGAATCAAGCCAAACCTGTTCCACATGACCGAGGGACATTCTGTGTTTCTGAGTCTTGAGCGAGCACGAATGTTAAGAAATGAGAGTGGAAACTCTTTTGCTGAGTGCGCTGAAAATCTTAAAAAGTCAACGATATTTACCATACACACCCCCGTTCAGGCAGGTAATGAGACGTTTTCGCTGGGTCTTACAAAAAAATATTTTGAGAATTACAGTTCTGAATTGGGATTAAGCTGGGAAGAATTTGAGGTGTTGGGAAAGGATAGTTTGCAACCTGAACTGTTTTCATTGACTGTAATGGCACTAAGAATGGCTGGAAATTGCAACGGTGTAAGTCGCCTTCATGGTGAAACAAGCCGCAAACTGTGGCAGCATCTCTGGCATGATTTGCCACAGGATGAAGTCCCGATAACCCATATCACTAACGGCGTACATCCAAGAACATGGCTAAGCGACGAAATGCTGACAGCATTAAAAAAGGTTCAGGTTGATGATTTAGACTGTAATTTTATTAAAAGGAACCTTGGCGAATCCGTGTCTAAGTTATCGGATAGAGAGCTGTGGGATGTTCGCAATAAGTGTAAGACGAGATTAATTTCATTTGTAAGAGCACATTATCAAAAATTAATTAATGATCCGAATCGACGTAAATGTAACCAACGCATCGAACAAATATTATCACCCAACACGCTTACCATTGGATTTGCTCGTAGATTAGCCTCTTATAAGCGAGCGACTCTACTACTCCGTGACAAGGACAGGTTAATTCGACTGTTAAAAGATCCTGACCATCCTATTCAATTTATCTTTTCCGGCAAGGCACATCCACAGAATTTCGAGGGAAAGGACATGCTTCAGGATCTTATCAGGTTTAGCATTGACGCTGGAGTGCAAGACAGGATAATATTTATCGAAAACTACGATATGCAGGTTGCCCTGCACATGATTCAAGGTGTGGATGTCTGGTTATCAAATCCTCGCCGTCCACAGGAAGCCTCTTCTACAAGCGGAATGAAAGCAATCATTAATGGATCTTTGAACGTGTGTACATTGGATGGTTGGTGGGAGGAGGCATATCAACCGTATCTTGGCTGGCTGATTGGTGATGGTGAAGAGTCTGAAGACACAGAAAGCCTTGACAGTCGGGAGTCAGAAGACCTGTTTAGGCTACTGGAAACGGAAATTGCACCATTGTATTATAGTCAGGACAGTACCGGAATTCCGCTTAACTGGCTTAAAATGATTCGTCGCTCGATCAATCAACTTGGCACGTTTTATACATCGCACAGGATGTTGAAGGCCTATGTGAACAAGTTTTACATTCCTGCATACAATAATCTGCCTGAAATGGAATAATTCTTTACTGCTTTTAAAAAAAAGTAAAATGCAGCTTTGTAATTGTACCAATTATTCGTATTTTGAGTGTAGAAACTTTTGCATTGGTCGCAAAATGAGTTTTACTCTAATTTAAAATCAAGAAAAAAAATTAACTGTGAGAGGGCAGTTTCTCACAGAGTTTCGCTAATTAACAATGGAGGTGAATAATTTTGGACAATAAACACAAGGGCTCGTCCCTGTCCTAAGAATTTACTACTTATGACGTTGTTGCGGACTTAGCCATTTCGTAGGTGTCCAAATAGTGACGCTTAAGATGGGGAATGTCCCTGAGATTAATAAATCGGGAAAAGGGTCGGCTTGGATAGTAATTCATCCTGAGCCGACCCCGAGCCTGATCCGACAAATAATTTTTTTCCTGTTGATTCACATCCATAATAATTCGATTTTTAGCCTTTTATAATTCCAATCCAAAAATATTTCAATTTCTAACTTGTAAACATGCAGAAATTTTGTCAAAAAGAAATTGAGTCACCCATTCAGGTAACGGTATTAATTATTTCGGGATATACCGAAATGTTAATCAGTTAATTGATGATTCTCGTGCAAGATATTAATTACACTAAAATTAAGAAGTGAGCAAACAAAATGACCGAAAATAATATACAAATGCAATGGGATATGGAGAGCATTTTCTCTGGAGGTTCTTCATCCGAAGAATTGAAAAATAAGATGGACACCATTCAAATTGATATCCGTGAGCTTGGCGTAGTCGTTGAGAAACTTGGCAGTCTTAGTCGAAGTGAAAAACTAAACATGTTAAGAAACACCATGGCTAAGGCTCAGGAAATATATAGTGGAATTTCACAAGTCGCGAGTTTTGTTGGGTGCTTAGAAGCTCAGGATGTGACAGATGAAAAAGCAACAGCGATCAATTCCCGGACAACTTCCTATTATGCCGACATAGAATCTATATTGACAGATGTAGATACTCAATTGGTTAACCTTTCGGATTCTGAATGGAATGATTGTATCGAAAGTCCGGAAATTAAGCCTGTTTCATTTTATTGGGGTGAACGCAGAACTATTGCAAAGCTAAAAATGTCCCCTGAGCTTGAACAAATTAATATGAAATTGGCTGTAGATGGTTATCACGGGTGGTCGCGTTTATACGATAACACAGCTGGAGGATTAAAAGTTGAATTTGATGATGGTAAAGAAAAATCCTCGATGTCTCTCGGTCAATTAAATGCAAAATTTAGTTCACCAAATCGTGATATTCGTAAACAGGCATTTGAAAAGCTTGATGGTGCATGGGAGTCTGTTGAGACTGTAACTGCAATGACCTTGAACTCATTGGCAGGATATAGACTTAGCCTGTATGAAAAACGCGGTTGGGATTCCCCACATTTTGAGCCATTTTTGATCGGTCGAATGAGTCAAGAATCCTTGGAAGCAATGTGGCGCGCAGTTGATACCGGACTTTCAAGACTTGATGATTATGTTATCGCAAAGAAAAAAATTCTTGGGATTGACAACTTTCGATGGTACGATCAAATGGCTCCAGTTGGAAATGTAAATCGAACTTTTACATATGATGAAGCTGGGGAATTTATCGTTGAACATCTCAGCAAGCTCTCTGCTCCACTCGGAGAGTTTGCACGGATGGCAATCGATCGTCGCTGGATTGAAGCTGAAGACCGACCGGGTAAACGAGGAGGAGGATTTTGTACGACATTACCCCAATCCAAAGAGACTAGAATATTTATGACTTTCAATGGTACTTACAGTGATGTAATGACCTTGGCTCACGAACTTGGACACTCTTATCATGCATGGGTTTTACGTGATTATGATTACTTTGCAAATGACTATACTATGACTTTAGCAGAAACTGCTTCAAATTTTAACGAACTGTTGGTTACTGATGCAGCATATAAAATGTTATCCACTGACGAAGAAAAATTATGGATGTTAGATCTTAAATTACAAGAGGCTTTGATTCATTTCTGTAATATTCGCTGTCGATTTATCTTTGAAACTAATTTCTATGAAGAAAGAAAAGCTGGAACTGTTTCACGAGAGAGGTTGGGCGAACTAATGCGTGATGCTCAGAAAACCTCCTTTGGTAAGATGTTGAGCGAAGATGGCTTTCATTCGCGTTTTTGGGCATCAAAAGCTCATTTTTACATAACTGAATATCCATTCTATAATTTCCCTTACACCGTTGGATTTCTTCTTGCGGAGGGTATTTATGATTATAGTCAAAAAGCAGATGGATCTTTTGCAGGCAAATATAGCGATCTGCTGTGCGATACAGGTGTGATGTCAACTGAAGATGTGATAAAAAAGCATCTTAATAAAGACTTAACTTCAGATGAGTTCTGGACCACTGCTGTGAATAGGGTTCTTGCACCAGTATCAGACTTTAAAAATTTGGCTAACAAAGTTTCCTAAGTATTTTAAATATAAAAATTTTATAACATAGGTTATCTAAAAACTAATCAAAAAATTAATCACCGATGAAACGCTTCATGCGGGAGTGATTTTTCTTGGTGAAGTAGATTCTAATTTAAGGCGGATCACTGACAAACTTGGTGATCCGCCTATGTGGATTAGGCCACCGGGATTTATTGCGCTTATACAGATTATAATAGAGCAGCAGGTTTCCCTTGCATCTGCTAAAGCGGTTAACAAGCGTCTAATGGAAGCAGTCGATAGTTTAACACCGGAAGTAATGCTAAAATTCAGTGATGGTGACCTAAGAGCATTTGGAATAAGTCGACAAAAAGTCAGCTATTGTCGAAATTTGGCTTTGGCTGTGATGAATGATAGTCTAAATTTAGATGAACTTGAAAACCTGCCCGATGTCGTTGTCCGCCAAAAGCTGTTAGAGCTTAAAGGTATAGGAAATTGGTCTGCTGATATATATTTATTAATGGCTCTTCGCCGTCCCGATGTCTTACCACAGAGCGACATTGCACTATTTATAGCCATGCAAGAGGTTAAATCCCTGTTGAAGAAACCCACAGCCCAAGAATTCCAGGATTTTGGAGAACATTGGAAGCCTTGGCGGTCAGTAGGTGCCAGAATATTGTGGCAATATTATTTGAACAGGAAACTATTTTAGAGATGATTTGCCATTTATAACAGTGCTCGGAAGTGATTTTGCATGTTAAGCTGTTCAGCACAAATACCTCTACACATTACGTCATTACGAGGTGCATAGCACCGAAGCAATCTCTATACTATAAATTACCAATGAGATTACGTCAAACGGCTATCGCCGTCTTCGCAAAGACGTTTCAATTTTCCTATTCCCGCACATCCTGATGTATAGGGGGAAGAATTATAACATACAAAATTACTGACAGACTCCATCAAATGCGTTTTATTCATTTAACCAGCACTATTTTCACATACTCAGAATAGTCTCCTGCTCGCATACGGACAAAATATACACCTGATGCCATTCCTTCAGCGTTCCAAGTCGTGGCATACATACCGGATTGGGACATTCCATTGACGGTTTCATCCACGAGTGAGCCGGATAAGTCATATACACTGATAGAAACTTTAGAATACAGTGGGATAGCGTATTTAATTAATACAATTGAATTAAAAGGATTTGGGTAAACTTCTGATATCGCATATTCTTGAGGATACTCCTCGGTATTGGGGAACACTTCATCGGGAAGTACTACCCTCAATTCCAATGAAATTATTGTCTCGCCACCAATCGCATTATGTGAAAAAACTATTTCTGACGGGTACCGCAACGGTAAGAGATCGGTTGCTTCAAGGCTTAGAAAAAAATCCTGCTCATCATTCGGGTTAAGGACGCTCGCCGCAGGGTCTATCGTCATCCACTCTGAATGTGAGTGAAGTTGCCAAATATCAATTCTATCGCCACCTTCCTCGACAGGCAAATCAGCGATAGTTAGTATGACGGTACTATAATCGTCCATTTGACTCGATATATATGATCCGCGTGGGCTGCCTATTGGTGGGTTAAAATTGGTCACAAATTGTATGTTACCGTTTTCGGGATTTATTTTAGAAATGAATCCATTCTCGCCATTTCGGAGTCTTGCCATAACATACAGCGGGAAGCCATCAGGATCATCCTCCCAATATGCAATTCCATAGGTGCGTCTGCCATCAAGGTTTATCACATTTTGAACCTCCCCATCAACATTGCAAGCAAAAATGTCAGATCTCGATTCACAAATCCAAATCCAATCATTTGCTGTATCGTATGCGACATTTCGGCTATATTCTCTTTCGTTTTGTCGTCTAAATCTATGGGTTATTTCGCCTTCCAAATTGACGCTGAAAATACTGTCGCCAATGCCACCCCAGATAGATTCGCCATCCCATGATATATCGTGAAATCCTTGTTCGTCATCAAATGGCTGCTCAAAAGAATATTCAAGTCGCCCCTCCTTGTCAAGAACATATATCATAGGATTGTTGCCATTTTGCCCTGATAGATAATACTGGTCATCAGTATATATAACACCATTTATGGAATTGTCATTTAGTTCTTCACTCAAGGCGATTGACTGACGGAGGGCGCCAGGATCGCTGCCGACATCACCACTAAACCTCACCTTAGCAGATAATTCTAACACGCCATCCCCGCTGTTCTCTACGCTGAATGTATTTTCAATAGTTTCTCCTACTAAAATTTCAATACTTATCTCGTCCACAGCAGGTGTTATCACAGGGTGTAAAAGCTGAATTATAACCTCGAGTGTGTCGTTGGGATCAAGCTCTATGTCAGCTATGGTGGAATCTATATACCCGTCGAAAGAAGCGGTTATTTCAAATGTTCCAAATCGACCAGGCGAAAAACGCCAAAAACCTGACGTGTCGGTATAGGTTGAATCTCCATATGAAGTTGATATAAGTGCGCCGTCCAAACCTTCATCGTTCATATTATCAAATACCATTCCCTCTAATACAAGCATCCCTTGTAACAACGGGAACATACCCATGTCGGAGCGTGTCCCATCGGCATCAGCATCTCCATCGGGATCGCCACTGTCGATGCAGGGCGAATCCTCTGCAATGTGATAGTCGCCATTATCAAAATCTACAAACAGGGGATCTTCAAATATGTTTCCTTCGCCACCATCTACACCATTCTTTGGCGCAGAATAATAAATTTCGGCTCCCTCAAGGATACTTACACCATCCGTCCACAGTATGGAATTTAGTATGATTACGTCCTCGCCAACCTGCATTCCATATCTCGCTTCGCCCAATGAAATATTTACTATCGTGCAATTGGTAATACTTCCACTGCCATTAAAATCAATCCCGCTACAGTAATCTCCCTCGTTATTTGCTATTAGACAGCGTAAAATCGTGGCGGTGCTGGTGCTGCCAATTAGTATTCCCCCGCCGTTATTAGTAGCTTCGTTTGCAGTGAAAACGCAATTTTTTATTATAATATTACTGCTATAAGTGTAAATTCCTCCACCATACATTTCCGCACTATTATTGGTGATTATGCAGTGTGATATTTGAGGATCAGCATTAGTTACGCTGATTCCTCCCCCGAGGCGAGATGACCCGTTTATAATTGTGAATCCAATCAGTTTGGTCGCGGGAGATTCTTCGCTTCTAATCTTGACCACCGACCCTTGCCCAGCACCGTCAATGATAGTTTCGCTTATAAAATCCGGATTACCTGAGGTCAAAAATAGGCTGGCAAGAACTATATTATGTCCATTAAAATTTATGTTTTCTTCATACTCCCCCGGTTGCACGAGCACTGTGTCACCATCCTCAGATGCTGTAATGCCTGCTTGAATGCTCTCCTCCTCGTCAGGAACATTAATTATTGAGGCTCCCAGTGATCCGGTAATGAGCAATAAAATTATAATCACTATGCTTGAATGATTATACAATGAGTTTCCTTTGGTAATTGTAGTGTGATATTTTGGACTATGGTTTACAGTTTTAATTAGTTTTCAGCTTCAATCTAAGCATTTCATAAGGTGTTTTCCCATCATGTGCCGTATGTGGTCTGAACATATTGTAAAAGTTTTGCCATTCTTGAAGTT
>Ga0209402_10000401_pt1 | contig 53364 bp, 55 predicted proteins | sample ArcticOcean_MG_C_3_FD_187437 | JGI IMG/M metagenome (GOLD analysis project Ga0209402, IMG submission 187437) | Marine microbial communities from western Arctic Ocean - ArcticOcean_MG_CB8_126 (SPAdes) (version 2) | ecosystem: Environmental > Aquatic > Marine > Oceanic | place: Arctic Ocean... | reverse complement strand
TCGTGTATCCTCCACTTTTTAGTGCCTGAATGTGCTCTGGCATAACAGTAAGCACACCTTCATTGGCTAGCCTGTAGTGCAAAACAGGCAAGTTAAAAGATCCTTGGCGCACTAAGAAGTTTGGCAAGAATGGAGAGAGATATTGCTCTGCAATGTACCCATCTCCATCATTAAAAGGAATGCGTGCCCATACTTCATCTTTCGTAAGCGGCCTCACAAAACTCTGGCCAGCAAGTTCACCAAGCTTATCACTGTTAGCATCCGGGTCCTTACGAACATTAAGGAATCCAAAGTCTACAAAATACATACCTTCATATTTCTTTTTTTCTTCTGCGAGTTGCATCTCTGATACAAGCTTGCTGATGTAACGAGAAGAAACATAGCCTTCCGTATCGTTATAGGAAACTTTGGCCCATGCAGCATCAACAAACTCTAATACTTGTATAGATTCGCTACGATCCAAACGGCCAATCTGCGTAGCAGTTACCTTAGGGGCATTACGCACATTCAAAAATGCATTTGTAACACGGAACATATCCTGTGCACCGTCTGATCCTGTACGCATAGCGTTAAACTTATCGATAGATCCGACATCAATAACTGGAGGACCTCCTTCACCTTCTTCTTCTGGAGCAAGTTCTAACCGAGGAACAAATGCTCCTGTTCCGTTTCCGACAAGCTCTTTTACACGAGCAAGATCTTCTGCGGTAAATGAAAATTCATCCGCTTGTGGAATTTCTGCCTTCTCTTCTCCTCCACATCCCGCAAACAATATTCCGAATGAAGCAACGAGAAGAAATGCAACAAAAGGACGAGGGGTGGAGGACCGGCGAGCGGTAGAATAGTAAGCCATAATTACATACGGTCTGGAACAGAGATAGTAAGAAGTCCGGCACCCGTCTTAAGGACGTCTGCCGTTAACTGTGTGAGATGTACACGAAACGCTCTAGCAGGTTCTTCCGCTTTAAGAATCGGTGTATCGTTATAGAACGTGTTGTAGTCCTGACACAGTTCAAATAAATAATTGGCGAGAGTGTGGGGCATATGACTTTTCCTAGCATCTTCAAGTACACGTTCAAATTGCAGTAATGTATTAAGAAGAAGTCGTTCTTTTTCTGAGAGCTCTTCGATTTTTTGCGGCTGGTTAGAGCCATCTGCTTTTTCTACAATCGATCGAGCTCGAGCATGGGTGTACTGCAAATAGGGTGCACTGTTTCCATCAAAACTGAGTGCGTTATCCCAATCAAATGTCATATCCATCTTTCTGTTTTGACTGAGAACACCATAAACCAATGCCCCCTGTCCCATCATTTCCGCTAGGGCGTCTGGATCATCTGTCTGAATTTTATCTCCATGGCTCTTGATAACATCAGAGGCTCGTTTTTTAGCTTCATCTAATACTTCTTTTAATTTCAGAGTATTCCCTTTTCGCGTACTCATACCTTCACTATCCGGGAACCGCATTCGTCCAAATACAACATGCTCAAGTTCTGGGAGATCCCACCCTAATTGCTCAACTGTAGTAAATAATTGCTTAAAATATAAAGACTGAGCCACATCTACAACATAAAGGATCGCTTGCGGTTTATACGTAGTAATACGATAGAGGATGGTCGCGAGATCCCGAGTAAGGTAAATAGTGGCTCCGTCAGCCTTTACGACTATTGCAGGAGGCATATTGCTCTCCTCTGAAAATTCAACAATGAGTGCTCCATTCTCCCCTTCCTTGAAAACCCCCTTCTCCTTTCCTTCCTCAATAATAGTTTGCATTTTGTCTTCATAGAAACTCTCACCAAGTGTGTGATCTAGGGATACATGAAGTCGCTCGTACATGGACTCCATTTCTTTCATAGTAATATCCACAACTTTTTGCCAGAACACTCTCAGGTCTGAATCCCCCTCTTCCAGCTTTCGAAATGCATCACGGCCTGCATCTTCGATAGATGCATCCTTCTCTGCTTCTTCATGAAAACGAACATACAAAGCAAGAAGGTCCTCAACTGAACATGATTCGACAGGCTTATCCCCCCACCTCTCAACAGCGACAGCTAATTTTCCAAACTGCGTACCCCAGTCTCCTATGTGATTAACAGAAACAGTATTGTATCCTAAGTGACGGTACACATTAATGAGCGACTGGCCAATAACAGTGGAAAGGACATTGTGCAGACCGAGAGGCTTTGCAATATTTGGATGTGAATAATCAAAAACAAATGGTGCCTCATTCTCACGCTTTACTTTTGCGGTACATGCTTCACGTGTCTGTGCGAGTGCAGCTATCAATGCATCTGCTGTCAAAAATACATTCACATATCCAGGACCTGCTACCTCTACTTTCTCTACTACATCTTCCAAAGAAAGAGCTGCAACAATTGTCTCAGCGATCTCTCTAGGATTGCTCTTTGCCTTCTTTGCAATTTGTAATGCAACAGGTGTTGCTAGGTCTCCATGAGCAGCCTCTTGAGGCCTCTCCCAGCCCACAACAATGTCACCAATACCGTACTCCGCCTCGAGTGCTTTTTGGACCGTGGTGGAGAGGGAAGAAAACATGAAATTTTTTGGGTGAGTGATCAAGTCTGCTACTCATGTATTTACGGTAACTGTAACACTAATAGTTATCATTACCACTTGAAAACAATATTTGATCTTGCATACAGATTATGTACATGTCTTGAACACAAAATGTATGCACAATCGTCCACCCTAAGTAGCGTGCATATTTTGTACTCATAGAGTCACTTCTTGAACTCTATTGTTATTCAACAATAAAAACGCTAGAATATTATGATGATACTGCGAAATGTATCAATTGCGGCAACTCTAATCCCCTGTCTTCTTCTGGTGGCCTGCTCATCAAAAGAAGAACCTGTGGAATTGCAGGTAAGTGGAGCGAAAACATCCGTTTCTATCATGCATATTATTGCGAAGAGATCTCTACAAAATAACCGTCCAAGTGGATTACTTGGCGTCTTTACTGGTCTCTATACATCTCAAGGTGTCTTTCTCTCTGTGCAAAGCGCAGAAGATGGAATGCTAGCCATTGGTAACATACTCAAAGGGCAGACAAATAGTACATCTGATGAGAATTTTGCTCTCCTGAGAGAAGTGGGAGATATATTGCAAGTTGATATTATCGATACGCTGAATCGCAGCACAGATCGTGTCAGTACCTTAGACAGCTATACTCAGTCTCTACGAAATATTGGTGTGCTCACCGAAAGGAAAATCACTGAGCTTAGCGCCTTGCATGAGACGCAAAAGACCAAGGCAAAGGAATCTCAAAAAAAGGTACGAACCATAGAAGGAGATCTCCGTGATGCCCTTAAAATAACAGACTATGGGACAGCATCCGAATTAGAGGAGCAGTTATCCGAAGCTAACGTTTCTTATGCAGAAATATCGACAAAAGAGGATCAATCTGGCGATATGATAGATCGATTTGACACATTGTTAAAAGTTGCAGCTCAACGGGTTCAAGCAGTAGAAGTAAACCGCGAAATACTTGTCGCTGGGCTAAGAGTGATCGATGTCCCTGGTATTGCTGACTTTAATATCCTTGAAAAAGGCAAAAGCTGGAAGAAGCGGAAGGGCAAAAGTATTTTTGAGTAATCTATAAACCAGATAAGATATCTGTCAATGTTGAGTACTGCGATATTGAGCTAAACCTTGTTTTGTGCTATAATTAATAGATTTCAAGACGAAATGAGTCTCTCCAAATTATGGAACCAAAAACAAACAAAACACCAAAGGCTCCAAGCTCTACTTCTCTGCTAGTACAAGCTTTCGACGACTTGCTCGGACTACACAAGAAGTCTACAAATGCTTTGAAGGCTGCGCAAAAACGTAACCTTACAGCAGATGAGCAACAAGCGATTAGCTACTACGAGGAAGGACTACAAAAGACACTCGACCTTATTGCTCCTGCAGGCATGGAAGTACATTCCATGGAATTAATGCTAAACGATCAATTTGCTCGAACACTCTACGTCTACAACTGGCCTAACTACATCTTTCCAAACTGGTTGAGTCAGGCGATTAATTTTGATGCACAAATGGATATCGCACAATTCATCTACCCTAGTGATAACAAGGTAATCATGAAAATGCTGCGAAAGAAGGTGGCAGAAATGCGATCGAGTATTCGTATCCTAGAACAGCGTGGAATTGTGCGTGATCCGACACTCGAAGCTGCTCTACAAGATGCAGAAGAGCTACGAGACCTCTTGGCTCGTGGGCGAGAGAAGCTCTATCAGTTTGGAATGTACATAACGATTTATGCCGATGATGAGATCAAGCTGAAAAAGCTTCAGACAGATGTCGAGTCTCTGTTGGGAGGAAAGCTTGTACTCACCAAGCCAGCATTCTTCCAAATGGAACATGGATGGCTATCAACACTACCTCTTGCTATTGATGAACTAGAGATTAACCGAAACATGAATACATCTCCGATGGCGACAAGTTTTCCATTTAGTTCAAGCGATCTTACAGATGACCATGGAATTCTCTACGGTATCAACCGACACAACGATTCATTAGTGATCTTTGATAGATTCGATCTCCCGAATGCTAACGCTACTGTGTTTGCTACCTCGGGTGCTGGTAAATCCTTTGCCGTGAAACTCGAGATTCTAAGAGCAATGATGTTCGGAACAGATATCTTTGTTATCGATCCAGAAAATGAATACGTAGACCTTTGTAAGACAGTTGGCGGAACCTTTGTCCCCCTCTCGCTACAAAGCAGCTTCCGTATCAACCCATTTGATCTACCGAAAGCGGTACGTGGAGATGACGCTCTGCCAGGAGAAGTCCTACGCGCTGCGATTATTACGCTGCATGGACTGTTTAAGATTATGCTCGGAACACTAACGCCTGCAGAAGATGGAGTTCTGGATAAAGCTATCTTGGATACATACGCACTTAAGGGTATTGATATGACTACAGAAGACGCTGGGAAAATAGAGCCACCTACCATGAATGAACTGGTAAACGTGCTTATGACTACTGAGGGTGGAGAGAATATGGCTCGAACATTGCAGAAGTACACCGAAGGAAGTTACGCCGGACTCTTCGACCAACCAACGAATGTAGAACTCAATAACCAAGTAGTAGTATTCCAAATTCGTGACCTAGAGGAACAACTACGACCTATTGCGATGTACATCGTCTTAAACTTCCTCTGGAATGAAATTCGATCTGAACTTAAACGTAGATTCCTTGTGGTAGATGAGGCATGGAACCTGATGCAATATGATGATTCTGCTCGGTTTCTCTACGGACTTATCAAGCGTGCTCGAAAGTACTACCTCGGAGTAACAACGATTACACAGGATGTAGAAGACTTCGTAAACTCCCCATTTGGTAAACCGATTATTACCAACGCCTCTCTGCAGATTCTGCTAAAACAATCTCCTACAGCTGTAGATAACCTACAAAAACTTTTCTATCTTACTGATGGTGAGAAGTATCTCCTTCTTAACTCTGATGTTGGTCAAGGACTCTTCTTCGCTGGAAACAAACACGTTGCGATTCAAATCGTCGCCAGCCCCCAAGAAGAAATGATTATCACTACAAACCCCGAAGAGGTATTGGCACTACGAGAAGCAAAGAAGCGCGATGAAAAAGCAAAGCGCAAGGGAGAAGAATTGATACCAAAGGGTGTCGATAGCACTGGCGAAGTGAATCCAGAAAAAGCAGCAAAGGAAGCTGCGGAAGAAATAGCAAAAGAAGAAGTACAAGCTGAGGAGCGTGGTGAAAATGATGTAACAAAAGCAGCAGAAGAAAACATTGCTGCTTCAGAAGAAACTACAGAGCCCGAGACAGCTACAGAGGAACCGGCTACTAAAGACGATGTTTCAAGTACAACAGATCCTTCTCAGTTGCCACCTGCAACGCTCAGCCAAGCAACCCCTGCACCTACAGAAGAAAAGGATGATAATCCTGCTACTGAGCCAATCCCCGAAGAAGAGAGTAAATCAGAGTAATACCGTAAAGTCGTGACGACGTCACGACTCTCCACCTTCTTCCACTACTTTCCAGCGTACTTCTGATTTTAGTTTTCCAGGTAGTGCAAATCCTGCTGCTTTTTTGTGTCCACCACCATCAAACTTCCCTGCCATTTCTGCGACATCAACATCATCACGCAGTGTGCGTAGCGAGCCTTTTACCTTGCCATCACGCTCGGAGAGAATCATGGAGAAGCGCATTCCAGGGACTGCATTCAGATAATCAATAGCACCAGTAAGTGCACTTGCATCTGCTCCAGTAGCCGCAAAGTCCCCTTTAGTGACAGCAGAAACAGCACCACCTTCATCAGTAATCGAAATCTTCTCTAGAACTCTCCCCCAAAGTTTTAGCGTAGAAAGCTCAGCTGTTCTAAAGACATGTTTTACAATTTCTTGCTGCCTTGCACCACTACGTAGAAGCCTCGCCACTGTACGGTATACCTGTATAGAAGTATTGCTGTGCAGCAAGCCTCCAGTATCTGTATACACTCCTGTCAAAAGACAGGTAGCTATATCAGAAGTAAACTTCCATCCAAGTGCATCAGCAATTTCTACAACAATCTCACATGCAGAAGCTGCTTGAGGATCAATAATATTTACCGTAGCGAATTTCGTATTCGTTGGATGGTGATCGATATTAATTGACTTCGTAGTCTCTGCAAAAAGTTCTGGATGAGACTCCAAAAGCCCAGTAAGTTTTGGTTCAGCAGAGTCTAAAAAGACGAGCACATCACCCTCTTGTGCAAATGGCTCATGTGTAATGCGCTCTGTACCTGGAAGAAACTGCAAGGTATCTGGAGCAGGATCTTTACAGAGCACTGCCACAGTCTTATCAGGATATACAGACTCTAATAACAAGCTCATTCCCAATAGAGAACCGATGGCATCACCATCTGGATTGGCATGGCAAAAGACTACAATACGAGATGCTCCGGAAAGGAGATCTGCGCACTGACGAATATCAACATGATTCACCATAAGGAGAAGATGATACTTGCAAGAACGAAGAAGTTTTAGTGATCTCTATTGCACAAAAATTCTTGTAAGGTATGACCGTAAAATGAAGAGAGAACTTTGCAGTGCATTCCTTGTGAAGCACTAGACAAGAACACATCATCAATCCTTATTTTCTAGATTTAATAAATCATCAACCTTTCCACCCCGTTCTATGCGGGGGTCGATGCGAAATCGCAGTTCTGGAATACGATTACGGTGAATTTTTCCAAGACTGTGATTTAGTGAGGGTAATGCCTTTTCTAAAAATTCTAGTGCTTTTTCCTGAGCATCTAACGCTGATATATAGATCGTCGCATAGGAGAAATCCTCCGAAACTTCCACCTCAGTAATAGAAACCATCTTGCACTCTGATGGGCAAGAATGCAGCACAGGGGCTACAACCTCCCGCACAACAGATGCCAGCATTTTTGGACGTTTACCCATCGCTAACAGTTAACTGTTAACTGTTAACTGTTACAAGTTAATTTCCGATATACTATTTCCAATGTCCAATTCTCCAATTTCAATAATTTTCGCTGGCACACCAGACTTTGCTGTCCCCTCTCTAGAGGCGTTAATCGCTGATGAGGATATTGAGGTAAAGCTGGTTATATCTCAGCCAGATAAGCCTGTAGGAAGAAAACAAGATGTGCTTCCAACACCGGTAAAACAAGCAGCTCTTAAGGCCGGAATACCCATAAATCAACCTGATGATATTAATAAAATGGCTTTGAATGATATCGAATGTGACTTTCTCGTTGTCGTTGCATATGGGCAAATCCTTAAACAAGATATTCTTGATGTCCCAAAAATTGCCCCAGTAAATCTCCATGCATCACTGCTTCCTCATTGGAGAGGTGCAAGCCCAATGCAAAGTGCAATGCTTGCTGGAGACACGCAAACTGGAGTCACAATACAGCGCATGGTAAAAGCATTGGATGCAGGCCCAGTATTAGCACAGGCAATCGTCCCACTAGAACAAGACACCACTATTGCACAACTGCACGATCAACTTAGTACCGCTGGAGCAGCGCTCTTAATAGAAACCCTACATGCACCCTTAACAGAAACCCCACAGAACGAAAGTGAGATGACAGTCTGCCATAAACTTAACCGCTCTATGGGAAACGTTGATGCAAACACTATGACGGCAGAAGAAATCAATAGACATGTGCGTGCGCTTGTCCCATGGCCTGGAGTACGTATGAGGATAAAGAATCAGGAAATCAAACTACTACAAACGTCACTAACGGCAACCGATGAATCTATTCCTGTGCAGTGCAAAGATGTAGAATTACACATTCTGCAGCTACAACCTCCAGGTAAAAAACCCATGACAGGACTGGCATGGCAGAGAGGGCATGCATAAAGGTATACTCTGGTCACCCCTTCCTTGAATGCAAAAACAGTTTTTCACTATCCTAGTGCTTATCGCACTACCAATGACCGGCGCTGCTCAAATACATGAAACTGATATTGATGGAGATGGTGTTTTAAATACAGAAGAAGACCGCAATGGTGATGGTGTTGTAAACACTGGAGAGACAGATCCATACAATGCAGATTCTGATGCAGGAGGAGAAGCTGATGGATCAGAAATACAAGCAGGAAGAGACCCACTCAATCGGGTTGATGATATGACCTACGACCTCGATAATGATGGACTCAGCAACGGACAAGAAGATCAACTTGGAACAGATAGATCAAACCCTGATAGTGATGGCGATGGCATCAATGATAAAGATGATCCATTTCCTCTTGATCGTGACTACAAACAAGACAGTGATAGTGACGGAATACCTGATTCTTACGAAATAGAGAACAACCTAGAACGAAATACCAGAGCAGATGCTAGTCAAGATAACGACAATGATGGTCTTAACAACCTCGAGGAATTTGTAGAAGGAACAGATATCAACGACCCAGATTCCGACCAAGATGGTATAGAAGATGGCAAAGAAGTTTCTCTAGGGTCAGACCCACTCGAAAACCCCTGCCTCTTCCACGCAGGGCCCACAGAGATTCTCCACGACCTAGAAACTCACTGGAGTAAGCCATACGTCACTCCTCTGCAAGAGACCAAGATTGAAGAAGACGGCCCAAGAATCATCTCTGGATATTGGACAGAAGAAGGTGCAATGTTTCGACCAGACAGAGAAATTAGTCGTTATGAACTCTTAAAGATTGTCTTACTTGGCAGTTGTATTGCTCTTAATGCAGAGATTGATTCTGATGACTTTAGTTTCCCTGATGTCCGCAGAAAATCTCGTCCACGAGAAAGTGACGACACAAAATTAAAGCGCAGCATCATCTACACTGCATACGAAAATAGCATTGTTGATGGATACGACGACGGAACATTTAAGCCTGATGCTCCTATTAACAGAGCAGAAGCACTCAAGATTATTTTCCTCGCTAGCAAACTAGAGCCATTTGATGATATCGACTACTCCGATCGTTTCTCTGATGTACGAACTGGAGACTGGTACGAAGAATATGTAAGTAGCGCACTGAGTTACGAGTTTGTAGAAGGATACGATGACGGAACATTCCGCCCAGGACAGTCTATTACCAGAGCAGAAGCCTCAAAGATTGTACTATTTATGATGATCAGTAATCCTCATGTAAATGGATACGTGATTCCTGTAGATAATTTGGATTTATAACAGTTAACCATTAACAATTAACCGTTAACTTTTTATTGTTAATTGTTAATTGCTAATAGTTAATTGTCGCTTATACGAACTCTCTCATCTCTTCAAGAGCCTTGATAAATGGTTCAAGGTCTTCTGAATCGAACATGATAGTCGTCTTCTGACCACCACGACTCTTCTCGGATACTTTAAAGAACTTACCGTTATTGCTCTCCTTGAGATCGATATAGAACGTACGCTGACGTGCGTGAATAGTTACAGAGTGAAGTTCATCTGCGAACTTGCCGCCTCCGCCACCACTTGATGCCTGCTTTGGTGCAGATTCAGTAGATACAGCGTCTTCTGTTGCTACAGGATCGCTATCGTCACCGATACCACCACCTGCAAGATCAGCCATTGGATCAAACATAATAAGAATGTGAAAAGAAATAAATCGCCCCTCGCCACTGCTTTCGGTCTTTAGTCTCTCTAGACTTTCCCGTTTTCGTTACGAAAGAGGCGCGAAGAGAATACTAGGCTCCCCTATAGATTGCCAATCCTTTTGCCCTCCAAATGTCTTCATTTCCTCTGTGATGACAAATTCTTTATCCAGCATCCGATCTGAGTAGGGCACCCCAAGCTGAATACTCATTCTTTGAGCTGTATCTGGCATGAATGGAAGTAGCATGAGAGAGATGTGCCTCAGGGTCTCAGCTAAAACACTTAATAAAGCAATCTTGGCATCCTGATCCTTCTCCCAAGGCTTTTGATCATCAATATATTTATTGCACTCTCCAGCTCTCACAAATGCATACCCTAATCCTTCTGATAAATTAAAAGTATTCATAGAATTTTGATACTTTTTCCAAGTATTCTCACCAAGCAAAATATTCTCAGATCCTATATGTAATTGACCACCTTCTTTCTGAAACATCACTAATACTCGATTCAACAAATTACCTAGTTCATTTCGCAGCTTCGCATTATAAAGTTTCTCGAACCTCTCCCAGGAAAAGTCTCCGTCATTCCCTACTGGAATCTCATGACTTAAATAGAATCGGATTGGATCTGGATTCCCAGCAAACTTTGCAAGAACATCATCTGGTACCACGACGTTCCCTGTAGACTTGCTCATTTTGTCTCCTTCACTTGTAAGGAATCCGTGGATCAGTAATTGATCTGGAGTTTTAACACCAGCGCTTTTAAGCATACTAGGCCAGATAAGTGCGTGGAACCGTGCAATGTCTTTACCGATAACATGGGTAACTGTTGCGTCTTTCCAAAATGATGAATCTTCTTTATCCGTAAAGTACCCGAGACCAGAAATATAATTGGTCAGTGCATCACACCAAACATACATCGTTTGATCGTCGTCCTCTGGAACAGGAACACCCCAACTAAGAGAGGACTTTGGACGGGAGAATGAAACATCTTCGAGCCCTTGGTCGATAAGCGAAAGTGTTTCTTGTGCACGACTTTCTGGAATAATGCGATATGACTCTCCATCCCATTCTTTTGTCAGGAGATTTTTGAGGTTATCTGTATCGCGACTCATCAAGAAAAAATAGTTCTCTTCTGTCACCTCCTCTGGAGCTTTTTTATGATTAGGACAATTCCCTGCTTCATCAAGATCACGCTTCGTCATAAACCGCTCACATCCACTGCAATAGAGCCCTGTGTAACTACGCTTTTCTAGCATCCCAGCATCCTCTAGCTTCTTCCAGAGCGCTTGTACTGTTGGCCAGTGCTCTACCTGATCTGATGTACGAATGAAGTGATCGTGGCTGATATTAAGACGTTTGTAGAGGTCTTCGAACAATGGAACATTACGATCAACTAACTCTTTAGGGCTGATCCCCTCCTCCTCTGCTGTACGTTGAATCTTGGTACCATGCTCGTCTGTACCTATCTGAAATCGCACATCGTCACCACGTAAACGAAACCAACGAGCAGAGACATCCGCAAGTACCTTCTCAAGCACATGCCCCATGTGAGGCGCTGCATTTGGATAATCAATAGCCGTAGTGATGTACTGGCGAGACATACGCCTAGTGTAGCAACAACAAAGCCTACTGCTAATAGTTAACTGTTAATTGTTGTCTATCCACACAAACCACCACCTGGTGCATTCGTAGCCGCCTCCACCACAAGACAAACCCAGTGCACTACAGCAGATCCTGTCACTGCTAGAACAATACCGATAACAGCACCAAGGATAATCTTCTTTGCATCTTCTTTTCCAGAATCATCTCCACCGGAAGAAATCATTTTTATAGCTGCCCAAATCACAGCTGCAACAGCAATTCCACCAACAACCGGAACGACAAGAACGGCTGCAGTCCTGTCCGCTAAATGGATAATAAACAACTGACCATCTCCACAATACGTCCCAAGAGCACTACAGTAATACCCATAGTATGGGGAAGCATACGCCGTTTCTACGAGGCCGAAGAGTGTAAGAAGAGATTGCATATCAGAGTATTAGAAACCAATATTGGTAGTAGCACGTACAAGTGCGTAAGAAAGATTCACTGCTAGTGCTCCAGCAATAGTCATTGTTAGAGCTTTTTTTACTGAATCCAATTCGGACTGCTGACCACGAGCAATGACAAGCTTGAACCCGTAGAAAAGCATCATGAGAGCAAATACAGAATTAAAGATATCGAGAACTGCATTAACCGTAACACTCATGATACTAAGATGCGGTGCACTCTGATCAATAGTCCCAGCCTTAGCAACAGCGAAAGAAATGATCACCTGAGAAGACAGAGCAATCGCCCAACCAATAAGAGAAAAGATGATTGCTTTTTTCCCCTTATCTGCCTGAGACTCATTTCCAAAATTAATAATAAGAAGTGCGCCACCAATAACAACAAACAGTACCGCAAGACCTGATGCTATTTCTAGCAATGCCAATACTGCGACAACAATAAACCCAGGCAGAGGGTTTCCTCCACTTCCACACTGGCTAATACCAGCACAGATATCTCCAAGTGCGTAAGCTACTGGGATAAAAGCATTAACGAGTGAAAAGAAGAATGTCATATTTACGTGAAGAACATACTGTTAAGAGTACGAAGGAAGAATCCTGCAAAGTTTACAATGATGAGACCAATAAGGGCCCACTTAATCATTTCTTGTCCTTGGGTTCGCATTCCACCATTAGAACCAGAAACCATAATAAAATAACTACCAATCAAGATCCAAAGAACTGCAAAACCAACTGAAATTGTAAGAAGTAGATCAGATGCGTCATTAAAATAATCAATAAATGTCTGCACTCCTGGCCTTACCTCTATTCGATTTCTACCTCCTAAGGGCTGAACCAATGGAACACAAGTTCGCTTAATAGTATTCCCATCTTCATCCTGAGATGCACATGTTCCTGGTGGAGCTTTACCTGCACTAGGTCTTACCGCAGAACCACCGCCGCCGCCAGTACTTACTATACCTACGCCACCACCTCCGATAATTCCACCAAAGGTACCACCAAAGGTACCACCAGTTACCCCTCCTACTGTTCCACCAAAGGTATCACCACCACTATTTCCACCACTTGTACCGATTCCACCTCCTGATGTCCCCCCTGTTGTCCCCCCACTCCCACTGGCATAGAGGACCGACGCAGGAGTATTTGCCGTACTAGCAAATCCAGAAATAGCAACGAAAACAAATGCGAGAGCACTGCTTATTCCAAGAACTATGTATAGGTGTTTCTTTTGATACATCAGATGATTATACCAGAAATTTAACTTAGAATCGACTCCTAGAGCTTGAATAGTTAAGACAACTTAGCAAAATCATACTATTATAAAACATTTGCACATATACTGCAATGTCTAGTGGAAAGGAATGGCCCACCTTCGCTGTGCGAAGGTTGGAGCGGATGACGAGATTCGAACTCGCGACCTTCGCCATGGCAAGGCGACGCTCTAGCCAACTGAGCTACATCCGCATGTGCCGAAAATCCTAGTCATATTCGACAAATTTCGCAATCTATAATCCATAAAACTTCTCTGCATTGCTTGTTGTAGCCTTATCTACCTCCTCATACGAGATGCCTTTGATATCAGCAATTAGCTTCGCCACTTCGATGACATATGCAGGCTCGCAACGCTTTCCTCTGTATCCTTCCGGCGCTAAATACGGTGCATCCGTCTCAACCATCATCTGCTCCAACGGACACTGCTTAATAGTATTTCTGATCTCCTCAGATTTCGGATACGTTGCAATGCCTGTGAATCCGAACAAGTATCCTCTATCGATAAACTCTACTGTGTCCTCCCACTTCTCTGTATGACAATGTAATACAAGACTAGGTGGCTCTAGATCTCTGATGATCTCTAGATAATCCTCTATCGAATCACGATTATGCGTGACGATAGGAAGACAAAGCTCTTTTGCAATTTCTATCTGATCTCTAAATGCTCTGATCTGATCTTCTTTTGAGGAGTTCATGTAATGATAATCCAATCCAATCTCTCCAACAGCAACCATCTTCTCATGTTTTGCAGCCTCTGTAATTACTGATCTTCCCTCTTCTATATTCCACGTACTTGCCATGTGCGGATGTACTCCCATTGTACAAAAAATTTGATCATGTTTATCAGCAAGTATCAGACACTTCTCCCCTTCTTCAATAGTATCTGCAATTGCTATAAATCGATCAACTCCAACAGTAGCTGCACGCTGCAAAACTTCAGAAAGATCTGTTTCAAACTTGGGGTCTGCTAGATGGCAGTGGCTATCAATCATACTAAAAGAATACCATTTAAGTGGCGACAATCTTATTGTAAAATGGTAATCTTCCGATCGCAATGGTAGCACTACTCATCACCTTACGAGAAACCCTTGAAGCTTCCTTGATTGTCGGCATCATGCTGGCATTTCTTAATAGGACACAAAACAGAGATCGTAACCCTATTATCTGGGCAGGGGTTGCTGCAGGAATACTCACTTCTGTAATTACAGGATTTCTTATTATAAAATTTACAAGCGGGTTTGAAGGTAGGGCGGAGAAGATCTACGAAGGAATAACGATGCTCGTTGCAGCGGGACTGATTACATGGATGGTGGTATGGCTAGCGACACAGGGCAAATACATGCAAGAAGGTATAGAGAAAAAGATGCACATTCACTTAGAAACAGGGGCACTGATTAGCCTCTTCTTATTGGTCTACACAAGTATCCTTCGCGAGGGAATTGAGACTGTGATCTTCTTGCAAGCTGCATTTATGCAATCAGAAAATGCTACGACACACTACGGTGCTATTGCAGGAATGGTATTAGCGGTTAGTGCTGCATGGCTACTCTTTAGAGGAATGATGACATGGTTCTCTCTTAGTCGCTTCTTCCAATTTACCGGAATACTATTGATGTTTTTTGCAGCGGGTCTTATTGCACATGCAGTACACGAACTACAAGAAGCAAGCTTGATTCCAATCATGATCGAACATCTGTGGGACACAAATCACCTGATTAATGAGCAAGGTGCCTTCGGAGGGCTCCTCAAAGGTGTCTTTGGATATAACGGAAACCCAAGTCTCATCGAAGTGCTTACCTATGTCGTTTACTTAAGCGGAGTTGGAATGCTGTGGAAGAAAATGAATGCATCAACCAAGTAGTTTTTCTTTCTGTTCTCGCGACATCTGTTTGACGAGTGCTTCTCTGCTGCGTGCCTCGCCGAGCGTCTCGAACTCTTCGTGATATATAAACTTCACCGGCAAGCGACTGCGTGTGTACTTAGACCCTGTGCCACTGTTATGTTTTGCCTCACGCTTAGTAAGATCGATACACGTCCCTGCATACAGGGACTCATCTGCGCACCGTGCTAGATAGAAAAAGTGATGCATAGAACTAGCTTATAGCTTATAGCTATTAGGTAATAGATGGATTTTGATTGTCTCTTAGCCGCTTCCTCACTACAATTTCAGTACTTGGGTCGGTAGCTCAGTGGTAGAGCAGAAGGCTTTTAACCTTTTGGCCGTGGGTTCGATCCCCACCCGACCCACCAATCTATGAAAATTGCCCTAGTCCATGAACTTCTTACTATGCGTGGTGGTGCCGAGCGGGTACTACGCATATTGGCAGAAATGTACCCAGAGGCCCCTATATACACACTTTTGTACAATGAGAAGAAGCTTGGAGACTGGTTTCCCAAAGAGAAAATTCGAACACCCGCATCCCCTGCTCTTCATAATCTCCTTCCACCGAATCTAAAATATAACCATCATCTGTACTTGAAAGCCTTCCCAAAGATGATCGAATCTTTGGATTTTTCGGAGTTTGATCTAGTGATTTCTACCTCATCAGCCTTTGCCCACGGGATCATTACCAACGGTAACCCTAAGCATCTGACATACATTCATGCTCCTGCTAGATATCTTTGGGACAGAACACACGACGTCACAGAGAAAGCATCAAAAGGAATGCTGGGGCCATTGAAGAAGAAACATCTAGAGCACACATTCCACAAGCTTCGCACTTGGGACAGCGAAGCTGCCAGCAGGGCAGACAAGATACTTGCAGCATCCAAAGATGTCCAAAGGCGAATAGAACTGTATTGGCGCAAAGAAAGTAGCGTGGTGTATCCACCTATTGATGACTTTTGGTTTCAGAAATCTTTTGGTGGTGCCGAGAGAGAAACATCAAAGTATTTTCTGATCGTTTCTACGCTGGTCTCTTATAAAAATATCGACCTAGCGATAGAAGGCTGCAACGCACTCAACCTTCCACTAAAAATTGTTGGAGAAGGACCATACAAAAAACAACTTGAGCGTATGGCTGGTCCAACAATAGAATTCTACGGATACAGAGAGTATAATGAACTGGGAGACTTATATGCAGATGCAACTGCAGTGATCTTCCCAGGACAGGAAGACTTTGGATTGGTCCCACTAGAAGCTGCCTCTTGTGGAACACCAGTAATCGCCTTTAGAGGAGGAGGTGCACTAGAAACAATCATCGAAGGAAAAACTGGTACATTTTTTGATGAACAAAACGTGCAATCTCTGATGAATGTCCTCGAAACATTTGATGCTAAGAATTTTGCTGTTGAAAATTGCAAAAACAGAGCAAAAGAATTTTCTCGGAGACAGTTTGAAAAGCAGATTAAAGAAGCTGTTTCAAAATTATAAGCTCTTCTCTTTGCTGCTTTTCCTATAAAACAGAGTCTTCTTACTTTGTTTTCTTCTTGTGGGACCAGGGAACCTCATTCGGTTCCCTAGCTCCCCCAAACCCCCATTACCCTCCCTCAAGCGAGCGCTTATGAATTACTTGGTATATAAAGACCATATGATGAAAGACCTCGTCTGCCACTGTAGTGTGAACGAAGATGACTCAGCAGTCCTCTTGCTATTGCTTCGTTCACATCAGTGGCAAAGATTTTTGGTTACTTTTGATCTTTCAAAAGTAGCAAAGAGAAATAACTTCTGTATGACAAATGCCATACAATGTCATACAAGATCATTAAGCCCTTGCAACCACCACTCCACCAATAACAATCAGCAAAGAACCAAGAAGCAACTGCGGGACTTTAACCACCTGCCATTCAGAAAATAACCACAATCCCAAAGCCACAGTAATAAGAGTATTTGTATTATAGAGTGGAGCAAGAACGCTGATGGAAGCATTATAATTTTGTAGAGCAATCATTACTCCAGAGATTGCAAGTGCCCACAATGCACCTGCCCCGAATGCATATCCACCTGACGCCATGGTAATTTTCATATCACGCATAACAAACAACATAATGAGGCCTACAAGTAACGTCGCACCTCCTGTGCAGATAATATAGAGCGGAATAGAAATGCCTTTTTCGGTGCTGGCTTTTACCATTGCATTCGTCATACCAAATATAAGGGCCGGTAGTATTCCTCCGATAATTATTCCATATGTTTGTGGACTCATAGATCTATCTTACCCAAACATCTTCTGCTGCGCATCTTTCGAAAGCTCGATTCCAAGAAGAGCATATCCAAGCGCTGTCACTATACGTCCTTTAGATGTGCGCTGTAAGTACCCACACTGCATAAGATATGGCTCATAGACATCTTCTAATGTATCTATCTCTTCTGCGGTTGCTGCTGCAAGAGTAGAAACTCCAACAGGTCCTCCTCTAAATTTTTCTACAATCGTTCGCAGTATCTCACGGTCTGTGTGATCTAATCCCTTATCATCAATCCCCAACTTTCCAAGCGTTGTAACTACACGATCTTTACTTACAGTTGTTTCATCGCTTACTTGAGCAAAGTCTCTGATAGACCGTACCAATCGATTCGCTATACGTGGAGTAGAACGACAAGATTTTGCTACGAGATGTGCAGCTCCTGTTTGCATTGCCACCTCCAAGATCCCAGCAGTGCGCTCTACGATCTGCTCCATCTCAATATCATTGTAGAAATTCAATTTGAAGTTATGCGTAAAGCGATCGCGCAGTGGAGCACTTATTGAACCAATCTTTGTAGTGGCACCAACAAGCGTGAATGGCTTAAGTTCCAATCGCATCGACCTTGCTGCTGGCCCCTTACCGATAACAAGGTCCAATGCAAAGTCTTCCATCGCACTATAAAGCACCTCTTCTATTGCAGGTCGCATGCGATGAATCTCATCGATAAACAACACATCTCCTTCTTCTAAATTACTTAAGAGTGACGCAAGGTCTCCGGGTTTTTCTATTGCAGGCCCAGAAGTTATACGAATCTGCGAACCCATCTCACGCGCAATAATATTTGCGAGCGTAGTTTTTCCGAGTCCTGGAGGGCCGTGCAATACGGAATGTCCCAATGATTCATTACGCCTCTTTGCTGCTTCAATATGAACAATAAGGTGCTCTTTAATAGCACTTTGTCCTATGTACTCATGTAAGTGTTTTGGACGAAGTGTAATTTCGAAAGTCTCACTCTCACTTGGCGATTGCGCAGCCTCTACTGCCGGTTCCTTTCTTTTTTGTCGCTTGATTGCCATGGGAGGTGGATAATAGCAGAGAACGATGTACAATCATATCCAATGAATGAGAAGATGAAAGTTACTTCTGGCCTACTAACCTTGATGATACTTCTTGGAGTTGCAGATGCTGCACTGCTAGAAGGATTGCCAAAAAAAGCAGAAGTCGCTCAGGAGATCCCTGCAAAAACACAGCCAACAACAACGATTGAACCTACAGGAGGAGTTCGCAAAGCAACTGGTCCTGATGTTCTAGAAAGTCTGATCAGCAACTCATTTACGTTTAGTGATACACGAGAGAAATTTATTCTCTCACCTGTAGTAGGCAAAAGCTCAGACACCCTTACAGCCAAAGCCCTTCTTATAGATGGAGACAGAGCAGGGGCAATTGGGTGGATTAGCTCTCCTCATGTCAAAAAACACTATCTAGTCCTCAAAGAAGCCCTTCATTCTGCTTTTACACCAGAAGTACAAGATCTACTGGATGAAACTCAACGAAGAGAAAATCACCCTACAAGAAACCTCCTTACCTTCCTAGATGCAGGAATTCTGCCAGAAAGAGTGGTTTTCGTGCGTGTACGAGAACGATTGTATGAATTTCACATTGCAGAAGGCTCCTCTGATAAAATATTCAATTTAATCGAAGATTTAACGAAATAGAAGTAGTTTCCATTTGACCACACCCCCTCACATTCGTAAACTGCCTCGGCAATGGCAAAAAAAGTAACCAAAGTTATAAAGGCACAAGCTCGTGGAGGACAGGCAAACCCTGCTCCGCCACTCGGTCCTGTTCTCGGACAGGCTGGTGTTGATATCAATGCATTCTGCACACAATTCAACGACCGTACAGCAGACAAGCAAGGTCAGCTTATTCCTATTGTTATTAAGGTATACGACGACCGTAGCTTCGAGTTTGAACTGAAACAGCCACCTGCTGCTGCCATGATCATCGAGAAAGCAAAACTTAAGAAAGGAAGTGGTGAACCAAACAAGAGCAAAGTAGGAAAGCTCACCCGCTCTCAGCTAAAAGAAATCGCAGAAGCAAAGATGCCTGACCTTAACGCAATAGACGTTGAGGGTGCTATGGAGATTATCGCAGGGACTGCTAGAAGCATGGGAGTTACAATAGAATAATACATACTGCAGCATTTCTTGTAAAAAGTGCAATGTCTTTAATGTGCACATTTTCTGCATAAGCCGTAATCTACTCGCACCCTTCCTTACAGTTATTATGGTTGAAAACCCTCTCTCAACAATTTTAGGATTCATTGGATCCTTCTATGGTCTCGTGCTTCCGCTGATGACCATCTTCTTTCTAGCAGTACTATTCCTCGCAAGTATGAGCGTACCAGGAGCTAAGCCACGACACGTAGGCGAAGCTATCTACTGTTACCTTATGCATGCCGTATCAGTATTACTGATGACTATTGGTGCATTGCCAACAGTGTTTTCTGTCTTTGCAGGTATCGCCTTCACTGGTCGCACCTACATCGCACTTCTCTTAGTATTCGCCTGTGGTGGATTGCTCTTTCTTGTTCAAGATCAAGCAGTTCGCGGACTCGACAGCGCATCCAAGTCTGTCACAGAAGCAATCTACATGACGGCAATTAAGATTATTGGAAACCTCATCGCACTACTTTCTGGTCTATCCATCTTCCTAAGTATCGTATTGGCATCCTTCCAGCCAGGCTGGTGGGTGACTCCATTCGTTCTTCTTCTCTATGGAATGCTCCTTAGTTGGTGTACCAAAGGGAACCAAGATTGGGAGCTTATGAAAGCGCTTCAGGTATCAGGTGCTCCAGCTCGCTCTTCTACACCTAGGCCGAAGGCAAAAAAGCGTACAACCAAGAAAAAGCGTAAGTAGAAGCCTTTTTTCTTGCACAAACAAACAGTATACCTCAAAGTATCGCTACTTTACTTGTGGGAGACCCCTAGGGTCGTTAGAACCACATCCCCCCCACTCTCATGGCTAAACAATCTCCAATTGCTCGTATGCACGGTAAGAAGTACGAGAATTCACTCAAACTCGTTGATCCAGAAAAAGTGTACACCGTAGAAGAAGCTACTGATTTACTGACAAAAGTAAGCACAACCAAATTTGATAGTACTGCAGAACTACACATCAGAATCAATGCAGATACTACTCAAGCAGACCAACTCGTACGTACAACAGTGGCACTTCCACACGGAACAGGGAAGAAGGTTCGTATCGCGGCATTCGTCGCAGACGACCAAGCAGATGCAGCCAAAAAAGCAGGTGCTGATATCGCTGGTATTACAGAGCTACTCGCTGCTGTAGAGCAAGAGAAGATTGAGTTTGATATCGCTGTTGCAACTCCAGACGTAATGAAAAGCCTTGGAAAAGTAGCCAAGACTCTCGGACAGAGAGGTCTTATGCCAAATCCAAAAGCTGGTACTGTTACTCCAGACTTTGCAAAAGCAATTGATGAACTTAAAAAGGGTCGCATCGAATGTAAGATGGACAAGCAAGGAATCATCCACACCGTATTCGGTAAAGTATCCTTTGGTGCAGACAAGCTGAAAGAAAACCTCGAAGTAATCCTTCAGGCAATTAAAGACGAACAGCCTGCCGGTATCAAAGGTGAGTACATCAAGACTATTTCTATCAGCCCAAGTATGGGACCGGGGATAAAGGTTCAACTCTAAAGAAGAATACGTTCTACCTCTTCGACACTCTCTACGCGCACAAGACGTGCACGTAACTCTGATGCTCCGTCGATAGCTTTGACGTAACTGGCAAGGTGTCTGCGCATCTCCAGCATTCCCCTCTTTTGCCCCTTTACCTTCACTGCAAGATTGCAGTGTTCGATGATAAACGGAATCTTTTCTGCAAAGCTAATGGTTTTGACTGTAGGTTCTCCAGGTTCTTTTCCATGTATTAACGCATCAGCAATGTCTTTCATGACCCATGGGTTTCCAAATGTTCCTCTGCCCACCATGACACCATCAAGATTTTTTATCTTATCGATGGCATCCTGCGCACAGCTGATGTCTCCATTTCCAATAACAGGAACTGATACATTCTCCTTTAATTCGTAAATAGGATCCCAGTCTGCATCTCCACCAAATTTTCCCTCATAAGTCCTTCCATGAATCGCAAGTGCCTGTGCACCTGCGTCTACAAGTCCTTTGCAAAAAGGAATGAGATCATCAGTACAATCCCAACCAAGGCGCGTCTTTACACTTACAGGGATAGAAACTTCTTTGGTAGTTGCTTCTACTAGCCGCTTTGCAAGGTCTGCATTCTTTAGAAGAGCTGACCCGTGGCAACTTGATACCACCTTCGCAGCTGGACATCCCATATTGATATCTATTCCATCTGCACCCATCTCTTGTATCACCTTAGCAGCAGAGAGAAAGTGCTCTGGATCTTTGCCAAATACCTGAACAATAAATGGGTATTCTACTTCTTTATCAAACTCTAACTCCTGCATTGTCTTCTTGGCACCATAGTGAATTGCATCCGTACTTAAGAATTCTGTATAAACAATTGTTTCTGGAGCGAGCTTTTTTATCAACTGTCTATACGAAGCATCTGTAACACCTGCCATAGGCGCAAGGCAGAGTAGTGGCCGAGGATAGGTTTTCCAAGAAAATGCCATCGAGACAAAGTATAACAATATATGGCTTTGTAAAGCCAGAAAGAGTCTCCGAGAATGCATTCCATGGCAACATAGTCCCAATGAACATCTCTCTCGCATCTATTCTCATTCCTATTGCAAAAGCGCGAAGTACCCCATCCTTGATAGATGGGAGTGTTGCAGGATGTAATTTTGAAACTGGATATATTAACGCAGGGGAATGTTTACCAGGATTTATCGCCCATACTATTCAATTTGTTTTTGCTTTTTCTGCAGGTCTTTGCATGATCATGATTGTGTTTTCTGGATATGAAATAGTAATTGGAAGTTTGCCAGGTGGAAGTAGTGAGTCTGGTAAAAATAGGCTAACATGGGCTATCATTGGATTCATCATGGCAGCAACGTCTTTCTTTATCATGGACTTCATTATTTCTGCCATCGGTGGCTAACCCCCTCTATCATGCCTGCTAAAAAACAACCAAACGCTTTTACCTCCATCCGTGTCATCGGTAAGAAGGCACAACACATACTGCAAAAAGCAAAAGGAGGTAAGAATGAAAAGACAAAAAGAGCAGTACAAAGACCAGCTATAGCAAAAAGGCATGATGAAATAGTAATGCATATCTCTGTACAGAGTGTGGTACGAGCTACCTTTGGTATTCTTGCAATCGCTGCGGGTACCGTTCTGGTATATCACCTACGCGATAAGCTTATTCTTTTATTCTTGGCAACATTTATCGCAGCGGTCATCGACCCTAGTGTCGATAAGATGCAGCGTCATGGATTTCCAAGAGGGATTGCAATCTTAGTGCACTACTTCTTTGCCATATTTATCCTGCTATTTTTGCTACTGTCCTTTATTCCTATTATTGCAGAGCAAATACAGGGTATTGCCATCATCATCTCTGCAGAAGTAGACGCATTCCTTAGTAATCCACGAATTGATCTTCCTCTTGTTAAAGATGACGTAAACTTCCGGTTAACTGGTTTCGTAAAATCAACATTACAGAATCTCAACATCAACCAGTTTACGGATGCTCTAGCACAGTTTGGACAAAGTCTTTCCTCTGCAGCACAAGGAGGAGTGCGCTTTGCTACACGTGTAGCAGGTAGTGTCGTAGGATTCTTCCTTAACATGGTAATCGTATTGGTACTTGCATTCTTTATGCAGATAGAAAAAGAAGGGATCATACAATGGCTCCGCTCTTTCTTCCCTGCAAACTACCGTATTTATCTCGACAACAAGTTCGAAGCGATGCACTCAAAGATTGGCCAGTGGGCCCGAGGAGAGCTTCTATTGATGCTTACTATCTTCGCACTTACCCTCGTTGCCTTGCTTATCCTACGCATGCCATACGCACTAACCTTGGCTGTTCTTGCTGGTATCTGTGAGTTTATTCCTGCTATAGGTCCATTTATCGCTGCTGTCCCTGCGGTACTTATTGCCTTTACACAAGGAGGATTCGTTATGGGTATGGTGACTATGGGTGTGTACTACATCATTCAATGGTGCGAAAACAACTTGCTAGTACCTTTGATTATGAAACGTGCTGTTGGTCTTTCCCCTATTGCAATTCTTTTCGCCATGCTTGTTGGTGTTAGCTTCCCAAATACAGTGCATCCTATCCTTGGAATCATGCTCGCAGTCCCTACTACAACGCTTATTACCATCTTCCTCGAAGATTGGCGTATGGGAGGGAAGAAATAAGTGGATAGAGGAAAGTAGAAAGTGGATAGAGCAAATAATAATTTGCAATGATGTAATTCACTACATTTAGCCTATTTCTGTAACTATCAGGTTGTGGTTTTTTTTGGTAAAATAATCGGAACCTTGATCGACAGTTAGCACTCGAAATAGTAGACTGCTAATACGAATACGGATTCAACGTTCACTTTCCGTTTTCCACTTTCCTCTCCTCACATGCACCCTTTCGATCGCTTTACTCCCAACGCTAAACTTGCACTTCAAATTGCAGAGCAAGAAGCAAAAACTATGAAGAGTGATTACATTGGATCCGAGCATCTCTTGCTTGGCCTCCTTAGTATTCCTAAATCTCTAGGATTCTCTATCTTTACCGGTGCAGGAGTAACACAGGAAAACGTACGCATCTTAATGAAGTCGATGAAGACACCGAGTGTAGAAGGAAAGCACATCAAGCATGGTCTCTCTACCTACCTTCATAATGTTATAGAACAGAGTGTTATTACCGCTCACAAGTTCCGTCATGCAAATGTAGGAACAGAGCACCTCTTGCACTCACTCGTTAGCACCGGAAAGAACGCTGCGACAATTCTTCTAGAACAAATGCAAGTAGAACCAGAAGATCTTAAAATGCATGTTGAGGAAATGTTTGGACAAATCTCACAATTCAAATCACAAGGGCGCAACATGGAACAGTCATTGGAGTCATTCTTCCAAGGTCTCCAAGGAGCAATTGTAGGAATGCAAAATGGCATGGTCTCTGCAGATCCAGAAGCACTCAAAAAACAGAAGGCTGATGGTAAAAGTAAAACACCAGTATTGGATTACTTTACTGATGACCTCATTATTCGCGCAAAAGAAAATAAGATTGATCCTATTATTGGACGTGACGAAGAAATCGAACGAGTAGTGCACATCCTCAATCGTAAGACAAAAAACAACCCCGTTCTTATTGGAGAACCTGGTGTCGGTAAAACCGCAATTATCGAAGGGCTTGCTCAGCGTATTTTTGAAGGCAATGTTCCTTCAACTCTTATGAACAAACGAGTGCTCGTACTAAATATGGGGTCACTCATTGCAGGGACAAAGTACCGTGGTGAATTCGAGCAGCGCTTTGATGACATCATCAAAGAGGCTCTACAAAGCGAAAATGAAATCATTCTCTTTATTGATGAGATCCACACAGTTGTTGGAGCAGGGTCTGCAGAAGGGTCACTCGACGCAGCAAATATCCTAAAGCCAGCTCTCTCTCGTGGTGCCATTCAAGTTATTGGAGCAACTACACTCGACGAGTACAGAACTATAGAAAAAGACCGCGCGCTCGAAAGACGCTTCCAGTCCATCTCTGTTCCGGAGCCAAGCAGCGAAGACTCTGTTCAAATCTTAAAGGGTATTCGCAAAGGGTTCGAAGAATTTCACAATCTAGAAATTACAGATGATGCACTAGAAGCTGCTGTTACCATGAGTAAGCGCTACATCTCCGAACGATTCCTTCCAGACAAAGCTATTGATGTTCTCGATGAGGCAGCTGCAGGTCGAAGTCTGCAGGCAATGGATGAAAACCCCGAACTCAAAAAGTTCGAAGATAAGCTAGAAAAGCTTGTTGCAAAACAGCAGTCCGCTGTAAAAGAGCAAAAATATCACACAGCACTTAAGCTCAAACAAGAGCAGCAAGTTCTCCAGGAGAAGATTGGTGAAATACGTGCAGCTATTGATGGTGACAAACGCACGCCACTAAAAATTGATAGTGATGATATCGCACACGTTATTGGTCGCATGACTGGTATTCCTGTAACACGACTCCTCAAGTCTGACCGCAAGAAGCTCCAGAACCTCGAAATGATCATGCGTAAGCATGTAGTGGGTCAGGATGATGCCATTAAGAAGGTGGCTCGTGCAATTAGGCGTAGTCGTATCGGTATCGGTGACCAAAAGCGTCCTACTGGTTCGTTTCTTTTCTTGGGTCCTACTGGAGTCGGAAAAACAGAACTGGTACGCACAATTGCATCCGAGATTTTCAACCGTGAAGATGCGCTGATTAAAATCGATATGTCCGAATTTATGGAGAAGCACAACGTCTCCCGTCTTGTAGGAGCTACAGCAGGATACGTTGGATACGAGGAAGGTGGCCAGCTAACAGAAGCTGTTCGTCGCAAGCCATACTCCGTAGTGCTCTTTGATGAGATCGAAAAAGCACACCCAGAATTCTTCAACATTCTTCTACAGATTCTCGAAGACGGTGTCCTTACTGATGCCACAGGAAAGAAAGTGGACTTCAGCAATACGATCATCGTAATGACCAGTAACATCGGTGCAGAAAAACTTACAAAGCAAGCAGCAAAAATTGGATTCAAACTAGAAGAAGATGCTCTAGCAGAAGAAAAAGCATACGAAGAGAAGTGTAAAGAAGTTATTACTGAGCTAAAAGGACATTTGCGTCCAGAGTTTATCAACCGTATCGATCACATCATGGTCTTTAACGCTCTCGACCAACACTCCATCCGCAAGATCGTAAAGATGCATCTTGATATGTTAGAAGGACGTTTGAAGGAAAATGGATTCTTTCTCGAGGTAGACCAGAAGGCGATCAACCTTTTGGGAGAACTCGGATTTGACCCAGAGTACGGAGCTAGGCCTGTACGACGTGTTATTCAAGACAAAGTAGAAGATGAAATTGCTGAACATATCCTCAAAGGAATCTTCGAGGAAGGTGATATCATTCGCATAGTCAAAAAAGGAAAGGATACGCTAGATTTCCTCCACGGAGAGCGGAAGTCAAGACTAGCTGTTAAAGTTGAAGAAGTTGAAAAAGAGGTAAAGGGAGTATAAAGAAACATATAGAGAATTAAGCAACTCTCCCCACCTCCCACAAAACACAATTTTGTGGTAAAATAATAAGAATTATCTAAACAAATATCCATGGCTATAGATCCCGTCAAAATCCCGCAAAACGTATACGTAGAAGACCGAATTATCGGTCCTATAACGCTACGTCAGATCATGATCATAATAATCTCAGCGGGTATTAGTTATGCGATTTGGGCAATGATGAAATCAAGTGGAATGGTGTCTGGGGTACAGACTGCTATTGCTTGGTCTCCAACACTTGTTGGAGTGGTATTTGCATTTGTAAAAATTAACGGTATCTCACTACTACGTATTTGTTTGCTTTCAATAGAAAAGCTGGATAAGCCGTCAAAACGTATGTGGATGCCTAGACAAGGTATTTACGTTAATATTGTTACCAAAGCACCAAAAAAAGACAACTCTCAAATGCAAAAGAAAGAGAAGCAAAAAGGAGACACGCAACTCGAAGAGCTTAGCCGCCTACTCGACCAGGGTCCTAGTGAAGAAGAAGGGCAAGCAGCTGAAACTCCAGGAGTACAAAAGCCAGTAAAACGTGATCGCATTAAGGCAGAAAAACGAAAGAAGCCTGTAGATGACATCGCTGCGCCAGAAAAGAACACTGGATCTATTGGAGGAAACCTCATGCGAGATATTACCCCCCCACCTTCCCATGCCTGAAAAAAAAGATAGCACAGTCCGGAAGCGTACGTCTCGAAACAAAAAGATGGCTACCCAACGCTTTGTGCCCATCTCTGAGATTCGAAACGATACAGTACTCCTTAAAAAGGGAGGATTGCGTGCTGTACTCGAAGTAGAAACCCTCAACTTTAGCCTGAAGAGTGAAACAGAGCAGCAAGGTATTATCGCGGGTTACGAAGCGTTTATTAACACGCTTACCTTCCCTCTTCAAATCGTTATACGATCTACGAAAGTAAACATCGACCCATACATCGAACAGATTCGGCAAAAAGCTATCGCTCAAGAAAATGATCTACTAAGAGAGCAGACCGAATCCTATGGATTATTCGTAGAAAAAATCGTAGAGGTAGCAGATATTATGCAAAAACGATTCCTCGTAGTTGTTCCTCTGGATGATACTGAGGAAAAGAAATCCCCTCTTGCACAATTTTTCTCTTGGATTGGTATTGATGATTCTTCATCCAAGATTTCCCACCACCGCAAATACTTTAACAAGAAGGCAGCGAAGCTGAAAGATCGTATCAACCTTGTAGATGCAGGATTACGTAATATTGGCCTCTCTACACGCAGGCTGACAACTATGGAGCTTATCGAACTGTATTACGAGATCTACAACCCTAAAACAAGCCAAGAGCAGAAACTTCCAAAGAATCTCAACACAGCGCCTCTTCAGATGTAATGTAAGTAAATAGGCAATATAGTTGACCAAGTTAAGCCAAACTGGGACAGTAGACACGAATTCTGGCTTGTTGCTCGTGCAAGGGCAACCGGAAACCTCTCTCTACTTTCTCCCACTTGCACCACCTATTTACTATGGCTAATGCAACTGCACAAAAATCAGACCTTATGGACAAGCTTCTGGAGAACGCCCCAGAGCCTCTTAGAGTACTCCCTGGAGAATCTGTAGATGGAAAAGTAGTCTTCCGTGGAAAGAACAAACTCCTTATTGATATTAACGGTATTGCCGTTGGTATTGTTTCTGGAAGAGAGCTCCGTGATTCGTTTAACACCTTTAAAGATCTTCACATTGGAGACGAGGTGATGGCTCTTGTTCTCGAGGAAGAAAACGATGAAGGAATGATTGTGCTCAGTCTCCGTATGGCGAGTCAGCAAAAGGCATGGGACAGGTTCCACGAACTTGTTGATACTGATGGAACAATGAAGTTCTCAGCTCAAGAGGCAAACAAGGGAGGTCTTCTTGCAAACATCGATGGTATCCGTACATTCTTGCCAGTAAGCCAACTGGCCCCTATACACTACCCTCGTGTAAACAATGCAGACAGTAGCGAGATTATCTCTAGGTTAGCTAAGTACATCGGTCACACGTTTACTGTAAAGATTATTACAATGGATGAAGAAGCTGGAAAGATCGTTGTATCAGAGCGCTCTGCTATGGCCGAAGAGCGGTCTAAGGCGTTAGAGTCTCTTACCATTAGTGATGAGAAGGATGGTCTAGTTACTGGAATCGTGAAGTTTGGAGTCTTTGTAGCCTTTGATGGATTGGAAGGACTCGTACACATCTCAGAAATTGCTTGGGGACACGTAAAGAATCCATCCGAGCATGCACACGTAGGAGATAAGGTACGTGTAAAGATCATTGGCCTCGAAGGAGATAAGCTAAGCCTCTCTATTAAGCAACTTGCTACAGACCCATGGGAAGAGATCGCAGAAAGGTACCCTGTAGGTAAGCAGGTACAAGGAACAGTAGTTCGCTTTGCAGACTACGGAGCATTCCTTCGCCTAGAGCAGGATATCAACGGTCTCGTGCACCTTACAGAGCTTGCACACACCAAGGTAGAAGACCCTTCAGACGCACTAACTATTGGTCAGAAAGTCGATGCACAGGTAATAAATATTGATATTGATGAGCGCCGCATCGGTCTCTCTGTAAAAGCATTACTCCCTATTGATAAAGAAACTCTCGCTCGCATAAAGGCAGAACAAGCTGCAGAGGAAGAGAAGAAGAAAGAAAAAGAAGAGAAGGAAGAAAAACCATCAGCCTCCGCCAAGGCTACGGCCGACAAGAAGGCAAAGAAAGAAGAGAAGCCTGAAGAGGCTCCACAAATGAGCCTTGATGTTGGTGATGCTCCAGAAGCAGCTTTCGTTGCTTCTAAGACTGGTAAAAAGTACTACGTATCAGACTCTGCTGCAGGCAAGAAGATCAAAGAAGAGAACCGTGTCTTCTTTAAGGACGAAAAAGAAGCAGAAGCTGCAGGATTTTCAAACTAGAATTATGAGCAATCGTAATTCTTAATTCATAATTCTGTATTACTCAAGAGGTGCAGATGTAAGTAGAAAACCTCTTGCCCTCCACCTGTACCGCAATGAAATGTCAGCTTGTATCCGCCTAGACCTTGAGCTTTTGCAAACTCCTGAGCAGCGCGAATAAGCATGCACGGAACATGCTGCGTCTCATCTGTAATATCAATTATTGATGAAACAAAGTGCTCCTCTTTCTTGGCAACAAAAAGAATATGCGTCGGGGCCTTTGGATTAATATCTTTAAACCCTAAGACTTCATCGGTCTCAAAGACTTTTTCTGATGGAATCTCTCCTGCAATGATTTTATGGAATATTGTCTGATCACTCATAAGACGAGAATACCGCAAACAACAAGGAATTCGTAGGCCAATCGCCCATTCGACATTGATTTTTTTGCTAAAACATGAGACAATAGATCTATGTCCAGTGGCGCTAATCCAGATAAACAGGCACTACACACAGAGTCAGTAGACAACAAAAATCTGATCGTAACCCAGCCAGAGAAATTCGATGGCTTGCTCGAAACCATATCTTTAATGGATAAAGTTTCTGAGAGCATGGGTGAAGACAAGTCTGGTGATATGGGTGGAGGAGGTGGTACTAGCTCTGGAAAAGGTGATGACGGCACAGCCTCGACTCGTGCGCAGGCTATAGCTAACCTTCCTGATACTGCCGAGATGCGAAAAGAACTGGGGAAGTATATTCAAAAAGAAATTAAAGTACTGCGCAAACAAGTGCGTCGCAAAGCCTTTACTGCTGCAAGGCCTGGGTCAGCACACAAATTGAATGAGATATATGGAAAGATCCGTCGATTAAACAGCTTGCTATCAGAATTAATGGAAACATCAGTAGAAGTGTTGAAAAGACTGTTTATCCGTGTGTTTATCGATAAGCAATCTATTTAGTACGGACGTTGTGCACCCTCCATACGGAGGACAATATCCGAAACAATGTCTCCTATAAATGGTATCCAGTCTATTGAACTAAGAAGCCAAAGGAGTAACGGAAGAACTAGTGCAATGGCAACGATGATTCCAAGTCCGTATACGATACCGCGGAGAAATCCCATCCAAAGGTAGCGATGTGGTTCGTAATACCCAGCAAGCTTTTTCATGTGAAGATCCAAACTTCTCATAGTCTTAACAAGACCTTTTTGATCCGACTCTTTAGTATTGCCTGCCATACCCTATTTTTTCTTTTTGGTAGTTTTCTTCTTCTTTGGCTTCTCTTTTGATTGTGACTCTACAAAACTTAATATTACTTCAAGAATTTGATCTGCAGCACTAAGAGGTTTCATGATGATGCTTTCTACCTCTTTCGTAATTCCCTCAATTCTGCGCAATACCTTGCGAAGATCTACAGTGATAAATAGTAGATGATACAGCACTATAACGAGCAGAACACCAACGGTGATCTGAAGATAGATGAGAACATCTGCGCTGGTGACTATTGTTTCCATGTACACTTAGCCTACATTCCTCTCTCGCCTTGCGCAATATTGGATCTTTCATCTGGCAAATACCTCGTAGAATCATCACTTTGGTGATCTCTATCTATCAAGCTACGCTTTCGCCAGACCATGGTCCCATGCGTCATAGGCATCCCTATGGGTTTTGCAGGCATGAACCTACTTGCTCTGAGTATGGCAAAGACGTTATTGAGACCCGAGGAGTCCTCGTTGGATCTCTACTGATCATAAAGCGTCTCTCTAGCTGCCATCCATGGAAACCTCTATCCGAAGAGAAGGTAATGAAAATTACTTCACAGAGAGCATCTAATTAAATAAGATAACCATATGCGGGCGTCGTATAGTGGCTATTATCCCAGCCTTCCAAGCTGATGACGGCGGTTCGATTCCGCTCGCCCGCTCCACGAAGTACTGTTCCGCTTCGCTCCACAGACTTCGTGGCACCGCCTACAGATTTTGAATAATTTCCAAAGAACAGTACTGAGTGCCGTGTAGTGATCGAGGTGCGCACACCGAGATCTACTACTGCGGCTTTTTTCTTGTAAATCCATTCTCATCAAAGGATGATGCTCTGCTATGTTCCATGTCTACATTCTCCATAGTGAAAAAGATAACGGTTTGTATGTTGGCTACACAGCTAATATAAAGAATCGTTTGAAAGACCATAATGAGGGCAGTGTAATTTCTACAAAAGCAAGAAGACCTCTAAAGTTACTATTCCTTGAATCATACATTAATAAGGGTGATGCGACTCGTAGAGAAATATACCTGAAGACTACTGTTGGAAGAAAGATGTTGAAGGTTATGCTGAGAGATACTCTACGTGAGAATATTTGATTAATGGCTTATTTAAGCCATTTTTTTATATACTGATGAGCAGATATACAACTGGTACACTAATCATAATGCAAACAGCTAGAATATCTTTGGTGCAGCCATTACAAGACGACTACGATGATATTCTCAGTCTGCACAATCACGATGAGGTCCGAAAATACCTAGGCGGCCCCGTAGTATCCAAAGACTTTGAAAGGTCTTTCCAAAACATGCTATCACCAAAAAAACCTAATATGCACTGGGTAGTCCGCAATATAGAATCAGATGCATTTATGGGACTTGTATCAATTGATGAGTATCACGATGGAAAACGGTACGAAATGTCTTACCAGCTTCTTCCAGGATATTGGGGTAAGGGCTACGCACAAGAAGTATGCAAAAGGATTATTGAATACGCATTTAACGAAGCAGGATTTGACCAAATTGTTTCAGAGACACAGATGAGGAATGAATCCTCTATCAATCTTCTTGAGCGCCTTGGAATGAAGTTAGAATCCACTGTCGAAAGATTTGGAGAGCAACAAGCAGTGTATGTCCTCAAAGACACAAACTCCTAGCACCACCCATTACAGTTGTGATAACATCAAACCACGTTCTGTCAGTTCCTCATAAGCTCCGATAGGGAGCTCCAGCATTGCTTTGCAATGATGGAGCTTTTATGCGAAGAACGACGAATGAAATGAGGGAGTGAATCGGATGAAAGGTAGTGCCCTCGGGTGCTCGCCCGCTCCAAATATAAATGGCTTACAGAAGCCATTTTTTGTTGTACTGGTAAGCGGAAATACAAAGATGATTTAACAAACCCCATACTTTTGGGGTGTCATCTGCAACTGCTAAAAAACTGGCAAAACGCATAAAAGAGCTGCGATTGGAGAGTGGTTTAACACAGGAAGAAGCTGCGAAGAAATGTGGATTGAAATACAAGTATTATCAAGAATATTAGGGAAAGAACCCAAGGGATATGTGTCTGAGTACTATGGAGAAAATTGCAAAAGGTCTCGAAATTGCCATTTTAGAACTGTTTAAGTAAGAAAAAGTACAGTATAATAGACATTAACTCAATTTAGCATTAAATTGTAAACCTTTAGTTATGCTTGAACAAGGATCATCATCCTCGGCAGGTAACGAGCTAGTTTTCTTTGAAAGAACTCCATATATGTCCGCTGAGCTACTGGATGTTGCTGATAATTATTCTGTAGCAACATACTATGATGATGATTTTTTCAAAAATTTGCATCAAGCAGGGTATGATATAAAAACGTTCGGTAATACTGATTTTGATCAATTAATAGGCAGTGATGTAGCAGTAGTACACATGTTAAGATCAAGAGAATTTATTCGCAAAATAATGGAAAAAAGATCAAATTCTCATGCTCTCTTTTTTTACATGAATCATGATATTGATCATGCGCTTAAAAACACAGGGATGAATATAGCAGTACCCAATTATGACCTACAAGAAAGACTGGGTTCCAAAACACTCATACCTGAGATTTGCCAAAAGTTAGTCTTACCACAAAATCCATCAATTATACTTGAATTTGACAGCAGTAACCCAAGTCAACAATACGACAATATTTCAAAGAATCTCGGAACCCCCTTTGTAATACAAGGTGCTACAGGAGTATCTGGTGAAGATACATTTCTTATTGAAAATGCTAGCGCCTTTGCAAGGTATGGCACTGTAGTTACAGGTTATATAAAAGCGAGTAAATATCTAGAAAATATAATACCCATTTCAATGCACGCCTGCATTGCGGATGATCAAGTATCCATTGAAGGACCCTATCCTCAAATTATTGGTTTTGATACATTAACAACAAACCCCTTTCAATTTGCTGGAAATGATACAAGTCAATCAATGTTTTCTGCTTCCTTCATAGAAGTCGTAAAATTACACACTGAGCAGGTAGCTACTTTTTTGAGAAATAATGGATACAGCGGAATTGCAGGTGTAGATTTTCTCTGGGATCAAAATACAAATGTGCCATATTTACAAGAGATTAATGCAAGGCTGGTAGGACTAACGCGTTTACTGACTGGAATTCAAATTAAACAAAAAGTGCTACCCAGTATAGTAAGACAGGCTGAAATATTCATGGGAAAAGGTGCAATTGGAGACTTTAGTGATCATGCCGCTAGTGATAGCATTGATACCCAAAATCAAAACTACTCACAAATTATCGTTGCTAATAATTCTCAACAAACTGCATCGACAAGAAAAACTCTTGACGCTGGTATTTACCAAACAAACATTGAAGGCAAAATACACAAAAGACAAGATTCAGTATTCATGAAAGATATGCAAGAAGATGATGTGTTGGTAACAATGCCAATTTATCAAGACTGTCATTTTGCGCCTGAAGCAGTTTTAACAAAAATCATCCTTGCATCCTCAGCATTGGAAGATGGAAAATACGAGTTAAAAAAGGGAATAGTAGACATTGTACACAGCATTAGAGAACATGTATTTTCTTCCAGTATCATAGAATGAATATTCTTCATGATCTACAACAAGCAGGCTTGGAAAAATGCGCTTCAATTGATAGAAATGAGCTGCGTGTTGATAACATTATCCTAGGCAAGTCCCTATACACCATGGCTCAGTGTGATGATGTGTTTACTGACATGAACTTATGCATAACTCTCTTGGAAGATGCCTATGGTTTTTCGTATTTTCATGATGATATCTCATATAAACTTGAACACTTCGTAAACAAAAGAATACCCGAAGTGCTAGAAGCACACTTGCCAACATACTTTCGTGTTGCAATTGTAGATGCGATTTACAGTCTCATACATTCAAAGCAAGGGGAGCAACCTAAACACTATTTTAGTGGTAATTTAAGAGAGAAAGCTACACAAAGAGCCCAAGCACTTCTTCATGGCATACCAGAAGGCGCAAATGTAGCACTTCTTGGAGCTGTTTCAGAGATTGTACAAGAAGCCAGAGATAGATTGATTAACATAAATGTGATTGATTTACAGTCACAAAAAGTCGGATTGAATATTGATAATAATGACACTGTGCAAAAAAGTACTACGTCATCTACGAATGACATATTTAAGAATGCAGATTATGCAATAGCATCAGGAATGATATTTGCCACTCAAACAGCCGAAGAAGTGTTTGAGAGTGCAAAAAAACATGATACAAAATTAATTTTATTTATGGAAACTGGAGCCAATTTTGGTAGAGAACTTACTCGATACGGTGCCTATAGAGTACTTTCAGAATATTTTCCATTCTATGATTTTCATGGAAACACAAGATATGACCTCTTTGAACAAGAAAGGTAGAAATTTATTGTTCTTCTCTTAACAATGGAAAGATTTGAGTGACTCTAATACTCTTATCTTCAAAATAACTAAATAACCTTTCACTCACTCCAAAACCGAATGCAGGAGGCATACCGTACTCCATAGCTTCAACATATCCTACATCAAACATTTGTGCTTCATCATCACCCTCATCTCGCATACGCTGCTGATCCTCGAATCGATTTTTTTGATCAATAGGATCATTGAGCTCACTAAATCCTTTACCAATTTCAGATCCGGCCATAATGATTTGAAATCTTTCTACAATACGCTCATCTTTTGGAGATCTTTTGGCAAGAGGCTCAATGAAAACTGGAACACCGATTAAAAAAGCGGGTCCTACAATATCTTTTCTAAGAATCTTAAAAAGCTTATCAACTAATCGAGCTTTACTCAGTATTTCATGTTTATCTTTCTTTGGTACATGCATTTGATATACATTTTTAATTTTTTCAAGTGAATCTTCTAATACATTGATGCCAAATTTTTCGTGTAAAATATCAACATAATTTACAACCTCCCATTCATCATCTAAATCAATATTATGCCCTCTCATAGTAAACGTACGTCTTCCATATACCTCATCTGCAATATGGCAATACAAGTCTTTTACTGTGCACATACCTTTTTGGTAATCTGAGTATGCTTCGTAGTACTCTAATTGAGTATAGTCTTGTAAATGTTCTGTTGAAATACCTTCATTCCTAAATATACGTCCAATTTCAAACACTCTTTGATATCCAGCAATCAGAAGTTTTTTTTGCCATAGTTCACCAGTTGAAATACGCAGATATACGTCAATATCGAGTGCATTATGATGTGTTCTAAATGGGAGTGCCTCTGCCCCTCCTGCGGTTGTTTCTAGTACAGGAGTTTCTACTTCAATAAAACCTCTCTTTAGAAAAAATTGTCTTATAGTATTCCAAAAAAGTGACCTTCTCATGAACATGGCATGCACTTCTTCATCAAAAAGAATATCAAGGTATCTTCTTCTACATTTTATTTCTTCATCTTTAATACCAAACCATTCATCTGGTATGGGAGATATAGACTTGGAAAGCATTTTCCATGAAGCAACTTTTAAAGATGGCTCACCTCTTTTGGTTACAAATGCATTGCCCAAACACTCTATAAAATCGCCACGGTCAACAGTACGTGTAAATAGATCAAAAGCATCCTGCTGCATATCCTCAACTTTTAAAACAAATTGAAATTTACCTGAGCCATCAAATATATCAGCAAAAATGATTCCTCCATGCTGACGCAATGACATGACTCTACCTACAATAGATATGTCATCATTGCTGTTTTTTAAATCTTCAAATTTTTCTTTCAGGCTAGATATTTCATGTGTCCTGTTAGTATGAACCGGATAAGCATCCATACTAGCTTCTTCTAGAAGTTTAAGTTTTTTTAACCTCTCTTGGCGGATACTATCTTGACTCATAAATGTAGTATTCATGAATTTACAAAAAATTTAAAGTAAATACTCCAAGTAACAGTGCAAAAAGCATCACAGTGCCAATACTGTGTTGGAGGTGAAAGAACTTAATAGTTCGTCATAAGCTCCACTAAGGAGCTCCAGCATTGCTTTGCAATGATGGAGCTTTTATGCGATGAACAAGGAACGGAGTGACACAGTGAATCGGATGAAAGGCAGTGCAGAGGGCGAAGCCCGTGGTGCTCGCCCGCTCCAAGACATTTTAGATAAAATAGTGTATAATACTATTCATGCACTATGAATTAAAAGAACTTGTTGAAGAAAGACTTTGGAATGTTATTGACTCATTAAGATGTCATATCAATGGACAAGCAGATGTAGAATTGCACTCCCAAAGAGCGAAAACAAGGAAAAAGGCAATTGCTATAGCCTTAGAAGGCTACGATGACTATGCAAAAACTGGCATACTTCAAACAACTGATGCTGATATATTGGATAGTGCCCATCAGCAATATCCAACTGAATATGCAGAGGTGCGAGACTCTGTGTTAGATAAAATCGATGACCCAGAAACTAGAAAAGGAATAGAGAAAATACTAACTATGAATCAACTATAGACACTTGCTCCTATAGTAAGCGTGTAGTTGTAATAACCTCCAGCCACCCGCTCCACGAAGTACTGTTCCGCTTCGCTCCACAGACTTCGTGGCACCGCCTACAGATTTTGAATAATTTCCAAAGAACAGTACTGAGTGCCGTGTAGTGATCGAGGTGCGCACACCGAGATCTACTACTGCGGCTTTTTTCTTGTAAATCCATTCTCATCAAAGGATGATGCTCTGCTATGTTCCATGTCTACATTCTCCATAGTGAAAAAGATAACGGTTTGTATGTTGGCTACACAGCTAATATAAAGAATCGTTTGAAAGACCATAATGAGGGCAGTGTAATTTCTACAAAAGCAAGAAGACCTCTAAAGTTACTATTCCTTGAATCATACATTAATAAGGGTGATGCGACTCGTAGAGAAATATACCTGAAGACTACTGTTGGAAGAAAGATGTTGAAGGTTATGCTGAGAGATACTCTACGTGAGAATATTTGATTAATGGCTTAAGTAAGCCATTTAATGATGTACTGGTAAACGGAAATACAACTGATGGATAGAAAGTCCTAGGGGGATACCATTCTTATACGGCTACTTATTGAGTAAATATTGATAAATAGCTATGGCAACATCCGAGCGGCTCAACGTACTTCCAGGAAGCAATTTATTAGATCTTCTGGGGAACAAGTTGTACTTCTCAGCCGTACCAGCAAAAGACTCAAACCACGCATCGGAAGGTACGTCGGAATAGGAGTGAGACATTCCCTCTTGAATATTGAAGGCTCGAGTAATCATCTTCAAAAATTCGGCAGTGTTGATGGTATTTGCAGGACGAAAATAGCCATCGGGGTTTCCCTTGATAATATTGTAGTGAGCGGCTGTCATAACAAAGCGACCGAACCACTGCCACTCGGAGACATCTGGAAACATGTCATATGTGAGACCGTACGGCTGAGCAGTTTGACTTGCGTTAAGAAGCATCTTTGCAGCTTCTGCACGGTTGACTGGTTTATCACCTTTAAATTCTCCATCTGGATATCCTCCTATGACACCAAGAGTTCGTAATGCTGCTGCTGCCTTTCCTTCTAAACTACCCGATGGTAGATCGGGGAACGGGTTCATGTTTGTGATAGTGGAAATATCAGTGGTAAAATCTATGCGATCAGTTCGTTTTCGAGACACTGCAATTGACGATGATGCAGCTGAAGGTGCAGGAGGGCTCTTTGTAGAAGGAATGATTTTGACACTGAGGGTATTAGACTTTTTATAGGTGACTTTATTGATTGTAAAATGTAAGACACTGGGTTCATATCCTGTGTTGTTTGCAGTACACGACCATGTAACGGAATATTCTGATATGTATTCGTCTCCGCATGAAATCTGGTTAGGCTTTATTCCATGTATCTGTGCAGATTGAACCCTATCGTCGCTTGAAGTTCCTTCAAGGACAAATACATCACCCTTCTCAACTGCACGATAGGCACTATCGGTTCCAATCATAAGGAGAAGACCATCTTTCGGCTTAGCCTTACAATCATTGTTATACGAAAGCAGAGCATCTTGGCTCGCTTTGTTGGTCAACGCTATTGCTTCACTTCTCGAAACTATTCCATCAGGATTAATATTTCCCGACGTAGTCGCCGTAAGAATGCATCTGTCTGCTGCTATACGAACGTGCTCGGCAAACTCATGGTTAGTAGAGAGGTCTGGGTAACTCGGAGCCTGACCCAGTCCAATATATGCCCATCCTACAGAACCATGAAAACCTTTTAAGAGTATAGAGGCAATATGCCCTCTCGTTATTGGCTTATCGGGGTGAATGTTACAACTACTTTTCCTTCCACAATCTATCCAGCCTTCTTTGGCTGCTTCCATGAGATACGCAAACTTGCTGTGCGATGAAGGTAGATCAGTAAATATTGATGGAGATTCGGCATTCCACTCATGTAATATTCCACCATTGAGTTCGACTATGGTATACGCAACATCGCCAACAGAAACGGGGTCTCCAGCTCCACTATACAAACTGCTTGCATTGGTAAATGCATGGACAGAAAACGGAAGAGATACCATTGCAATCACAGAAAGAAGTCTAGATGTTTTCATATCGTTGTTAGGGTTAGGATTGTATGTAAAATATTATAGTCGTATTGGACACTAACTCCTAGCACCTCATTCTAGTTGTAATAACCTCCAGCCACCCGCTCCACTACAACACACCAAGATCTAACTCTTCGTTCATGCTTATTTGAGAAACAAACTCATGGTCATGGCTGACCAATATAATACCTCCTTCGTATGAATTCAGAGCCTCAGCAATAACCGGAATATGACGAAAATTGATATGATTCGTCGGCTCATCAAGAATCAGAAGTGTCGGCTCTTGTAGCAGAAACCGTGCAAAGCATAGAAGTCCCTTTTGTCCTTCGGATAAAGACCCAACCGTGTTCTGTACCTTATCCCCCTGCAAGAGAAACCGAGCTGCAGTAGAATATATCTTTTGATTATCTGGCATTTCCATAACCTCAGACAATGTATCGTAGACGGTTTTATCCATAGAGAGTCCAGAGAAATCTTGACGGTAATACCCAACTTTCACCTCTGGAGGGATGACAGCACCTTGCTCGGTGTTTCCCGCCATAGCTTCTAGCAGTGTGCTTTTCCCAATACCATTTGGACCAGTAATCAGTAGTCTGTGATTTTTACGAACTGTAACCTGAACCTTTTGAGTTGTTGGCTTGTGATCTTTCATCACCGTCAAAGAATTGATTTGCACAAGTGGCTTGCTGCACTCAGTAATTGGAATTTTAAAAGGAATAATGGTCTTATCCTCCTGTTGCACGACTACCTTACTCTCCTCTGCCTCTTCCACAGAATCCCGCATCTTCGATGCAAGCTTACGCATCTTTCCTCCTTTGTGAGAAAAGAAGTTAATCTTATCTTTCTGCTCTGTGATGGTTTTTTTCATTCGTGCATTCTGACGCTCTTCACGTTCTATCTGAGCTTTTATTTGATCAATAACATCAAAATAATCCCCAACATACTGCCTCACCACAAACGTATTACTATCCAAATGCAGAACTCCATGGGTGAAACCGTTTAAGAAGGCAGCATCATGAGAAATAACAATACACGTCTTATCGTAGTCATTAATAAACTGTGTGAGATGATTTATTCCCTCTGGATCTAAATTATTCGTAGGTTCATCCATCAATAAAATTGATGGCTCTTGGATGATGGCAAAAGCAAGAAGCAAACGAGCCTTTTGTCCGCCAGAAAAAGCAGAGAGCACTTTGTCGTTTGGAGCATGAAGATTCACAAGATCCAGCACTCTTTTAATATCACGGTCTATATCATATTTCTTTTCGGAGAATGCACCGGCAAAAAACTCTAATACCGTTTTCTGTAAATCTTCAGGTGCAACGACCTGCTTTGCAATGCCTATTGTCGTTCCTTTCTTAATGTGAACCCCTCCGTGGGATGGCTGTAGTTCGCCCATAATCAACTTAAAAATGGTGCTCTTTCCTGCTCCATTAGAACCAACAATAGTGAGCTTGGCATTCTGACGCACAACAAAGCCTGCCTCTTCTAATATGGGCTTTTTAGGATCGTATCGAAACGACACGTCCTGAAACCGTAAGATGACATTACCATGATCCATAGTCCCGCCAGTTTAGGGAAACTATAAAAAAACACGAGCTTTCACCCGTGTATTTTCTAGATTCTCAGAGAATTACGCTCGTGAAACCTTGTCAGCCTTAGGGCCTTTAGGTCCACTACCCATCTCGAACTGTAGTGCGTCTCCCTCTTGGAGCTCATCGAACTGCACATCAACAAGATCTGCTGAGTGGAAAAAAAGATCGTCTCCGCCTTCGCGAGAGATAAAACCGAAGCCATTTAATAGCTTCTTAATAGTACCTGTATCCATAATAATAGGATGAAATAAGTAGAAATGTAACCGTAACCCTGGGAGAAGCATTTCTACCTCATCAAAAGTAAGCTTACGAGGCAGATTATATACGCTCTCTGCTATGATGCAAACCATGATCTCACTATTTTTAGCTTTAATTGTATTGGCCCTCTCGGCCTATGCGGAAGAGAATTACTCATTTGAGAAGGTAGAAGAGCTGATTCCACTGATAAAATAGAGGGATTATGGGACTCCAGCCTTCAATAAAGAGTCAAAAGTTCGACTATGGATCTACAGCGAAGAAAAAGCCTTCTAATCAGAGGGAGGCTACAAAAGAATCCCCTATCCTTAAGCTCTACATCTGCAATAGAAACCGTACTAGTGGCTACATCTTCAAGAGCAGTTATCGTAGTCGCTGGCATAAAAGTAAACACACTGATAAGAAGTGTTACATATAAATAGCGAACAGAATTCATAAAAAAGTGGAATGCCAAAGAGGGCAAACACTATGCCGCTTATTTAAATATGAATTCAAACTTATTCAATAACCTGAGCGACTTTCTCTGTGATGCTGCAACGTTCAGGTACAGATGCATGTTGCAAAGAGCTATACAAAGGCTGATAGTAATTACTCGCACTCCATACAGTAAAGCCACAGAGGCCAGCGTCGTATACCGCTGCTATTTGCTCCGTCATATCTCCTGTACTTACAAAGTACCCCTGAATCCACGGACGCAACTTCCATGCGTGCTCCTTACCCAGTATCTCTTTGTATCCTTCTAGTGTCCGAGAAACAAGATAATACTCCCTCGTACGTGGGTGAATAGCAGGATTAAAATACGCACCAAGGGCAAATGTCTGAGGGTAAGCCATTGGAGAGATTACATCTACGAATGGAGCAAACCTGACAATGTCCTGCCCAATATTTTTGAGCGTACTATCGTAATACCAGCCAAGAATTGCATAGGTACTAATACCAAGCTTTGTATCTGCGCCTGACATATCAATAGCGCGACGAGCCATACGAACAAACGCTTCTAAGTGCACAATCTTTTCTCTAGTAGGCATGGTAGAAAGCGAAGAGAGGTTATCTGTTGGATAGCGAATATAATCTAGATTGATTTCATCGACTCCAGCTCTCGCTATTTCGCCTATCAACTGACGGTTATACTCCAAAACAATCTCATGTGATGGATGTACCCATTCTGTATCCAGCGCTACTCCTGTTTGAGGGTGCGACATACGCGTCTCTGGAAACACGCGGCCAAGGAATTTGTCTTTTACAGCTTCATACCGTGCAATTGTATAAATCCCCTTGCTGTGTGCCTTTTCGATAAGCGCAGGTAAATCAATCAGTGGCACGACAAGACTTGCCTCGTTAGCGAGCCCAGACTGGCTATCAAAATAAACGTAATATCCCTTTATATCAAAAACAAGAGCAGGGATACCACGATTTGAAAGGCGGTCTATAACCCCGGATACAAACTCTTCATCCCCTGCATTTTTTACATTCAGATAAATACCAACCTGCTTTTGTGCAAATGTATCGTGCACACCCTCTGCCAAAACAGAAAGCGGTTGCAAGAGCATCGCTAGACCGACTAGATGAATAGATATCGCTTTCACTGTAACTAAATATTACAACAAGTTTGCACTGCTAGCCAACCTCACCCCCTAACCCCCTCCTTCCAGACCACTTGCCCACCAGGAGAGGGGGGGAAGTCCTTTTTTTGTATAAGTGAAGCTCTCTTCTCCTGGAAAGGAGTTTGGGCGGAAGGAGAAGGGCTGGGGATGAGGTCCGTTCAAAAGCACAGCTTCCTCTAGTGCTCGGTAAGGATTTTTTTATGAAGACACTCCAGAAACAACTCATGCACAGCAAATTCCGAGCGTATCTCCGGATGAAACGTAGCAGCGACTATATTGCCTTGGTGCACGAGCACTGGATTTTCTTTATGCAAAGCCAATACAGAAACACTCTTCCCTATACGTGTGATGATGGGAGCACGTATAAATACAGCATCGACAGTGCCTATGTCTTTAATGGAAATCTTATCGGAAAAACTCTGTAACTGAGATCCATACGCATTGCGACTAACAGAGATATCTAAAAGTGCAAGATGGGAATCCGAAAGTAGGATAGCTCCTGCGCATGTACCAAATATTGGCATTCCTTCTTTTGCTCTTTTAATGATTTCTTGGGTCAGACCTGTTTCTTTTAAAAGCTTCATCATCACCGTGCTCTCTCCTCCGGGAAGGATGAGTGCATCACACTGTGATAATTGGTCTATAGATCGTATCTCTAAAGAATCCACTTCAAGCTGATTAAGAATGCTGATGTGTTCTGCAAAGTCACCCTGGAGAGATAAAACACCAACCATAATTGGTTGTCGGTTGCCGGTTGTCGGATTAAAGTCATTAGTCATTAGTCATTAGTCATTAGTCATTCTTTATCCACTTTCCACTTTCCACTTTCCACTTTCCACTTTCCACTTTCCACTTTCCACTTTCCGTTTTCCACTTTCCACTTCTTATTGCCCTCTCTCCGCCATCGCCACTTCCAGCACATCAATCTCCAAACCTGCCATTGCCTCACCTAGGCCCTCCGATACTTTTGCAACGAGTACAGCATCCTCAAAGTGCACTGTCGCTTGTACAATAGCCTCTGCAGTTTTTGCTGGATTCTCTGACTTAAAGATACCAGAACCTACAAATACTCCTTCTGCCCCTAATGACATCATAAGAGCAGCATCCGCAGGAGTAGCGATCCCTCCGGCTACAAACGTAACAACAGGAAGTCTCTGTAGCTCACGTACACGTTCGAGAAGTTCTAGTGGGATACGTTCGATCTCTGCAAATACGCTCATCTCTGTTTTAGATTTCTCTTTAAGGTCTGCGATCTCTTTGTTGATCATCTTAATATGACGCACTGCTTCTACCACATTCCCTGTCCCCGCCTCCCCTTTTGTACGAATCATCGCAGCACCTTCGTTAATTCTGCGTAAACCCTCTCCGAGGTTTGTCGCTCCACAGACAAATGGGATCTTAAAATCAGTCTTTGAAATATGATCAAATGGATCTGCAGGAGTGAGCACTTCGCTTTCATCGATGAAATCAACATTAAGAGCTTCGATGACACGTGCTTCTGCCGTGTGTCCTATACGTACTTTAGCCATCACTGGGATACTGACTGCAGCAGCTATCTCTTTAATAAGAAGCGGGTCACTCATACGCGCGACGCCACCATCTCTTCTGATATCTGCAGGTACACGCTCGAGAGCCATAACAGCGGAAGCTCCTGCCTTCTGCGCAATAAGAGCCTGCTCGGCATTTACCACATCCATAATAACGCCGCCTTTTAGCATAGCAGCTAAGTTTTCGCCGAGAGTGTTGCGAGAGGTCATGGATAGGCAGCATAGCGAATTTGAGACCATAAAACAGCTCATATTCACTAAATTCTGCTCTAATATGAGCATTGAAATGTTAAGCAAAGTTTGCTATACTATAGAGGTCGTTTAGAAATGAAGCTTGCTTCAAATCGACTGCGATCAAAACAAACACCGTCCACTGAATTATATTGGTTGGCGGTTTTGTTTATGGCTACAAAGAAATACTGATTGGGAACCACGACTGTATCTCTGCCCATACTCCTAAGATCTGCACGCTTCCAATGGTCCACACAAAGTACGCAGCAACAACTGCAAAGAACCCAAGTAATACCGTTTGCATAAATGGCCAGGAAGAAGCGCTCTTGCGAACATCCAAACCTTTTCCAAGAGAAGAAGCAATAAGACCACCCCAGACAAGATCTGCTTTTTTAAGACTAGGAAGGACATGCTCTACCGTCACTGCCTCCTCCATTTCTTCTCTTTTTTCTTTAGCAACCTTCTTTGGAATAAATCCCTGCTCTATCTTCGCAAAGAACTCTTTAGAGCTGTGCACTGCGATGTGCTGTACAGGCATGTCATCTTCTTTGTATTCCGCCAATAGGCTTCGTACTGTAGAAAGTACAGACTGTGCAGCACTAGAACTTAAGAGCTGCTCATCGACTGGGAATCCTCCAATAAATACTACGATACTTGGTTCTTCGTCTTCGATGTTTACCAACATAAAGGTATCTTCGTGCTTGAGCATATCACCAAGAGCGAGCCCTGTCGTCGTGACGTTACCCAGCGAGAACTTAGATTTCTTTAATAAGTCCTTATACGACTCTAAAATATCTTTTTTCACAGCAGTTACTGCAATACGCGTTCCTGATTTGTCTCTTCTTATCGGCGTAAAGTGAATCTGCATATCCTCTATCTCTTCTGGAAGTACTGCTTCTAACTCTGTTCGCACAACATTCGTCAATCGACCAGAGCGTACCTTGGGCACTCGAAGTAAATGTGTAAACACCACTCGTGGAGACAGGCACAGTGTAACTTTGCCGGACTTCTTGAGTGTCTTTTTAAGTTTTACTAACGCTTCTATAACTTTCTCTTGATCGAGTACTTCTCCACCTGCAAACACATCTTTACCGAGCTTTTGTTCTGCTCGCGCGTGCACAGAAAGCAACTGTCCACTTTTTTTAGCAGCAGCAGCACGAATTGAAGATTCTGTACATTGAAGTCCGAGCATGAAAAGAGTATACACGCATCATCGCACTTGTTTCCACTCTCAATAAAATGCACTCCTAATCGTCTTTCTTTACGTAGAGTGTTTGTGTTGGATAAGCCATTTCTAATCCATTTTCTGCGAAGTATTTCAGAATACGAACATTAATATCCTGCTGTGTATCCATGTAGTCAGTGTAGTCACTGGTTGTCATAAGATAGACCGCTTCAAACTGCAGGTCACTATCGCCAAAAGCTTTAAAGTGCACGCGATCAACTTCTGCCAACTTATGATCTTCTATGATCTTGGCGACGTCTCCAGCGATCTTTTCCAGCTGCTCGGGCTTTGCGTCATAGGTACAACCAAAGCTAAACACGATACGTCGCTTTTGCATCTTCTTGTAGTTTTGGACACGTGCAGAAGTAAGCTCTGCATTAGAAATAACAATCTCCTCTCCTTCTAGTGCTGTAATGCGTGTTGTCTTCATTCCGATATGCTTTACTGTCCCTTTATGCTCTCCAATAATGATAAAGTCCCCTATCTCAAATGGCTTATCAACTGCGATAGAAAATGAAGCAAAGAGATCAGAAAGAATATTCTGTAATGCTAGTGAGATAGCCAAACCTCCAATACCAAGACCGGCTATAAGAGAAGAAATATTAACTCCAGCATTGGAGAGAATCAGAAGGAACCCAATAGACCATAGAAGTAGGCGAATACCAATGCGGAAGATTCCAGGGAGTTCGGAATTCGGATTACTTTTCTTAAACTGCGCACCAAGCATCATAGAGAACACCTCTTCAAGAAGCTTAATAACCTGTGAAACAATCACCACCAAAATAGTAATATCGATGATCAAGTTCATAGATTCAGGGACTTCGATTCCCTGCATCGCTATGAACAGGGCAACAAGTAAGTATATTGGAGTTTTGATACCGCCGAGAAAAGCTGAGACGGTGTCATCTACCTTAGAACTTGTTTTCTGAGACATTTTGATCATGCGACTAACGACGTGCTTTCTGGTAATTTTCATCGCGATAAAAATACCGAGAAAGATCGCAAACGCTATAGCAAGCTGACTAACAGAGTTGCTACCTATCTGATATGCGAGAATCTGTTGTATTTGTTCCATTAGGACTATTATAGCGTATTTTAGTGGTATAATAAACCCATGAAAACCGTCATTCTGACCAATGAAAGGGGGGAAAGCCTCGGAAAGTCCGAAATAATCGAGGCTCACACAGAAGGAGGAAAGCTTCACAAGGCCTTCTCAGTCTTCATTTTTACCCCAGATATGAAGAAAATCCTCATCCAAAGACGTGCTTCTGTAAAGATGCTCTTCCCAGGATTTTGGGCAAATACATGCTGTAGCCATCCAAAAGGTAAATTTGATATTGAGGTAGAGGCTTCAGGTAGGCTTAAAGAAGAGTGTGGATTTCATACAGGACTCGAGGTCGTGGACTCTTTCGTCTATAAAGCAGACGACCCAGACGGCAAAGGTACCGAATATGAATACGACACTGTGCTTAAAGGAGCTACTGAGGAGTCGACAGAAATGCATCCAGATCCTAGTGAAATTATGGATATGAAATGGGTGGAGATAGATGAGCTTAAAAAAGACATGGAAGATAATCCTGATGTATATGCCCCGTGGTTTGGGTTGGGGCTGGAAATAATACTAAATTATAAGTAAAGAGTTATGAGTAATGAGTAATATGCACCCACTCTTCACTCTTCACTCTTCACTTTTCACTCTTCACTCTTCACCTATCACTCATACCCCTCTCCACATCGCCATCATCCCTGATGGTAACAGGCGTTGGGCAAAGTCACGTACATTAAAACCTTGGGAAGGACACAAGGTGGCAGTCGAGAACTTTCGCACGCTTACTGACTGGTGCAGAGCAGACAGTAGAGTAGAGACCCTCACTGTCTGGTGCTTTTCAACCGAAAACTGGAAGAGGGACGCCAAAGAAATCGACATGCTGATGGATCTTCTCGAAGAGTACCTTGCCAAAGAGCGCTCTACATTTATGGAGAATGAGACACGCTTTGTGCACAGTGGTCGCAAAGACCGCATCCCCTCCTCACTTGCAGCACTCATTGCAGAAGTAGAAGAAGAGACAAAAGATCAAACTCGATTCACTCTACATCTGGCTATTGATTACGGTGGCAAAGATGAAGTAGTACGAGCCTTAGGTAAAACAAAAGACCACAGTGAAGAGGGTATCGCAAAAGCACTTGATCACTCCGAACTCTCCGACATCGATCTAATCATCCGTACCTCAGGAGAACACCGAACGAGCAACTTCTTCCTCTGGCAGGCTGCATACGCAGAGTGGGATTTTATCGACAAGTTCTTTCCGGATTTCTCTGTAGATGACTTGGCAAACTCTGTTGGGAAATTTGCAGATCGTACCCGTAGATTTGGCGGATGAGAACTACAACTGTATCAGGAAAGATCATCTTAACAGGTGAATATGCCGTACTCTTTGGGTATGAAGGAATAGCTGTCCCCTCACCACTAAAGATGACAGTAGCCTTTGAGGAGGATGCTGAAACAAAAGACCTCTCCGTAGCTTGGGAGCAAATGATCGGAAAGCCGGAATGGCAGCAATACCTTAAAGCAATTATTCATGAATGCGGTAAGTTTGGAGGGTCGCTGACCATTGCGAGCGAGATACCTCTTGGCAAAGGTATGGGAAGTTCAACGAGCTTAGTAATAGCCGTGTGTAAATCTCTTCTAGGAGAAGATTGCAAAGAGCGGGCCGAGGAGATAGAAGATATCGTAAACCCCGGAAATAGTGGTATCGACTTCGCTGTTATCTGGAGCGAGAAACCTGTTAGATTCATTAAGGGATCTAAACCGGAAGTGATTGAACTTCCTGTTGATATTTTAAAAGGAGCACTATTGATAGATACCGGTGAACCAGATCAACAAACACCAGAGCTTATTGCATGGATCAAAGAGAGGAAAATAGACCTAAGTGCCCCTCTAAAAACCATTGGAGATTGCACGGAAAGACTCCGAAAAGGAGAAGATCTGGCAACCGTAATACGAGATCACAATAAAGCACAGCAATCTTTGGGTGTTGTCTCTGATAAGGCAAAAGAATTGATCACAAAAATTGAACAAGAAGGTGGTGCTGCTAAGGTCATAGGTGCTGGCAGTAAGACTGGTGGATGCGGCATGATTTTGGTCATCGGAATTGACGCGAAACAGATCGATAGTATGTACCCTATTATCCAATTATGATCACCGCACGCTCTACGCCAAACATCGCCCTCATTAAATACTGGGGCAACCGACACGATGAATTTCGTCTCTGTGCAAATGACAATGTCGCCATGACTCTTGATGGACCCTACACAGATGTATCAGTAGAACTTGCTGAAACATTAAGCGTGACCTCTGCAAACAAAGAGATGACCGAAAGAAACATCGCTCGCTTTGCAAAAACACTTGAACTCATAAAAAGCTATCTCGCCACCCTCCCAATCCCTAACCCTAACCCTATCCCCCGTTCTCTGTCGATAACAATCAACTCTCACATTCCCCCTTCTATCGGGCTCGCCTCCTCTGCTGCAGTATTTGCAGCACTTGCTAAAGCGATTTCTGGACTCACCGATGCAGATCTTTCTGACGAACAAATCAGCGTAATGGCGAGGCTTGGCTCTGGCTCCGCGGCTCGCAGTATCTTCGGAGGATTTGGTGCGATTCGTAACGAGGAAAATAATTTTATCGATGGATCTAAGGGGTGGCAGGTAGCAGATGAACACCACTGGAACTTGCATGACATTATCATTGTACCAAGTACCGAGGAGAAGAAAGTAGGATCAACCGAAGGGCATGCCAGTGCCTGGACAAGCCCTGACTTTGAGCAAAGAGTAAAAGAGATCGGTGATCGTCGCCAACAGGAATGTATTGATGCAATCCTTAGTAAAGATTTCGAAAAACTGCAGAATATCGCCGAAGAAGATGCGATGGATATGCACCACTGTATGCAGACGCAAAACCCTCCACTTAACTATCTTAGTGACGAGACCTATCGGATTATTGAGGAGGTAAAAGATCTAAGATCCTCAGAACACCTCCCCGTGTTCTACACCTTAGATGCAGGCCCTACAGTCCACTTATTCTGTACAGATGAGGCGAGAGAACGTATTTCAGCATATGCCCATGAACAAGTGGGATGTACGATATTTGAAGCAAAAACTGGAGAAGGGACAAAAATAATATAAACTAACTGGGACTAGTAGTTAGTAGATAGGGACTAGGACCCAATCACCTAGCTACTAACCCCTAACTACTACCTATGAACCTCCGAGACCTTCCAGAATCACTCTCCTCTCACGAGCGTTGTGCCGTGCGAAGAATGAAAATCCAAGACACTCTTGATCTTAATCTTTCGTTACTTGGAACAGAGCCAAATAGGATAGGACAGGCAGAAGCAAGCAACTGCGAACAGATGTTTGGGAGTATCCCAATTCCTGTCGGATATGCAGGTCCTCTAAAGGTTACCTTCAGCTCACTCGAAACCTGTGAACTCCACTTACCTCTTGCAACCACAGAAGGCGCACTGGTTGCGAGTGTCAATCGTGGATGCAAAGCAGTTTCCAACAACCAGAGCGGGGATACTTCCCCGCATTCTGGAATAAAAATTACATCTATTCATCATGGCATCACTCGGTCTATTGCTTTTAGAGTAAAAGAAAAACCTGAACAATTTATTGATTCAATAAATCAAAATGAGAGCCAGTGGAAAAAGATTGGTGAAGCAACAAGTAGCCACTTGAAAATCCTCGGATACGACATCGATGTAAAAGATGAATATGTCTTCCTCTCTCTGCGTGCAGATACAGATGAAGCAATGGGAATGAATATGATTACTATCGCTGCTCAAGAGATCGGCAACTGGATCGTAGACACTTTCTGTAAAGACGGCACGTCGTGCCGTCTCATTACGATAGCAGGAAACGTTGATAGTGATAAAAAGCCAAGCAGAAGAACACACGACAAAGGTCGTGGATACGAAGTAATCGCAGAGGCACTTCTAAAGCCACACATCATCAAAGAAATCCTGAAGGTAGAGCCATCTAAATTACTTGATGTCTACGAAGCAAAGCTAAAAAGAGGGTCTGATATTGCAGGAGCGATTGGATCCAACCTCCATGCAGCAAACGTAATCTCTGCTCTATATCTTTCTACCGGACAAGATGCTGCACACACAGTAGAAGGATCGATGACCGACACCGAGGTTTCACAAGAGTCACATGGCATTTCTGTAAGAGTCCGTATCCCCGCTCTTCTCGTTGGAGTACGAGGAGGAGGAACCGAACTCCCTGCACAGAAACAATGTCTTGATCTTCTGATGAAACCCAATACAAATCTAAAGCCTGCTCAGCAACTTGCCGAGTCTATTGGTGCGGCTGTCCTCGCAGGAGAAATAAGCCTACTTGCCGCTCAGGCCTCACAGAAATTGGCGAGTAGTCATAAGAAATTGGCTAGGTAGTACCAACCTCACCCCCATCCCCTCTCCTTCCGCCCCAAACTCCTTTCCAGGAGAGGGGTGCTTTCTGGTGCTTAGTTTTTTGTAGTACAGAGTTCCCCCTCTCCCTGTGGGCAGTGGTGTGGAGGGAGAGGGGGCTAGGGGGTGAGGTAGGAAAAGTAACACAGAGAAGACCTATTGCAATAACCCACAAAAACCCTTCTAGATAGCTTCCAAATGCCAAATCTCTGCTAGAATCCCCTGCGATGAAATCCGCCATCCTCGGTTTCGGTATAAGTGTCCCCTCCCGCAAGATCAAAGCGGAAGAGATTGCTATGCAATGGAAGCAGGATGCTGATTCTATAATTAATGGACTCGGAGTAACCGAAAAGACCGTTCCAGATGCTGGAGAGGATACCTTCACATTAGCGTTTGAAGCAGGAAAGCAGGCTATCGAAATAGCTGATATCAAATCCAGCCAGATCTCTGCGGTATTCGTTGGATCCGAAAGTCATCCGTATGCGGTAAAGCCAACAAGTGGGATGGTGACAGCTGCTCTTGAATGTGACCCTTTCTGCCACTGTGCAGATCTTGAGTTTGCCTGCAAGGCAGGGACAGCAGCGATGCAGATCGTAGATAGCATGATCCGATCGAAGCAAATAAGTCATGGGCTAGCGATCGGTGCAGACTGCGCTCAAGCAAAGCCTGGCGATGCGCTCGAGTACACAGCCGCCGCAGGTGCTGCTGCATTTGTGATGGGAGCAGCTAGTGATAAACATGCACTCTGTCAGATTGATAAGACACTATCATTTACAACCGATACTCCAGACTTCTGGCGAGCAAATGGCGAAGAGCATCCAGAACATGCAGGACGCTTTACCGGAGAGCCTGCCTACTTCCACCATGTTCGAGAAGCTACCAAAGGAATCCTCGAAGTAGGAAACATCAAACCAGAAGATATCGATCACGTAATTTTCCATATGCCAAACGCAAAGTTCCCGCGTCGCATTGCAAAAGAATTAGGCTTTAGCAAAGAGCAACTAGAGCACGGGTTTATTGTCCCTACTATTGGAAACACTTACAGTGCTTGTAGCCCACTGGGTCTTGCTCATGTACTACAACAAGCAACGAAAGATCAGCGTATACTCCTTGTATCATATGGATCAGGTGCAGGGTCAGATGCATTCTTGATGACGATGTTGCGAGATGGAGTAAAGTTGAAATGTGACACACGTGAAACAACATATCTTACCTATTCCGAATACCAACAGAGCGTTCACGCCTAACCCTAAACCCAACCCGAACCCTACTCCATGCAATCCCCCATCTACCTCACAGGCACAGGACAAACCCGCTTTGGTGAGCACTGGGATAAATCTCTTAAGAATTTGATGGAAGAATCTATCGATGCAGCAATCGAGAATGCACAGTGTACTGCATTAGATATAGACATGGTGATCGTTGCAAACATGCTAGGAGAAGTCGCATCAGACCAAGCACACCTCGGTGCTATGGCTGCTTCGCTCTTACCTCATCATCCACCTGCCCTTCGTGCAGAAGCGGCATGTGCCTCTGGAGCTGTTGCCTTGCACGCTGCTTGTGCAATGCTCGAGAGTGGCAAGGCACAAACTGTCCTTGTAGTTGGCGTAGAGAAGATGACAGATGTTAGCGCTGAAAAGATCGCAGCAGGACTCATGGGTGCTGCCGATGCAGAAAAAGACGCTCCATCTGGCCTGACCTTCCCTGGAATCTTTGGCTTGATCGCTTCTCGGTATATGCATGAATTTAACTTGAGTAGAGAACAGCTAAACCACGTAAGCGCTCGTCATCACAAGAATGCAGTCAGCAATCCCTTTGCACAATTCCGCAAAGAGATCCCTGCTGAATCTATCAGTGCATCTCCTAAAGTTGCAGACCCTCTCTGTATGCTGGACTGCTCCCCTATCTCAGACGGAGCTGCCGCAGTAATTCTCTCAACCAAGTTCAAAAGTCCTATCAAGATTGCAGCTTCTCAA
>Ga0209402_10000398_pt1 | contig 53712 bp, 50 predicted proteins | sample ArcticOcean_MG_C_3_FD_187437 | JGI IMG/M metagenome (GOLD analysis project Ga0209402, IMG submission 187437) | Marine microbial communities from western Arctic Ocean - ArcticOcean_MG_CB8_126 (SPAdes) (version 2) | ecosystem: Environmental > Aquatic > Marine > Oceanic | place: Arctic Ocean... | reverse complement strand
TGAATGATGGGCTGTGCTTCCTCCGCTCTTTCGACATGTCCCACTCCTTCTTCACAGCAACAGCTGTGTTTATTTTAGGAGCGGGATCCTCACTTAGCCACCTGTCCGAATTTCCGGGTCCACCTCAAGTATCGTTCTTTTCTCGAACATAGAGCTTCTTGCTTATGAGTTGGGCTTCACGCGTTTTAGCGTGATATTTGTAGCGTTTGGCCTATTACTCATGGGAATTGGAGTATTTCTATTCCTTTACTTGAATGGGGATTTAGATCCGATATTCAGTCGGTTTCTCGGTATCCCGACTCAGGCTTCGGTCAGAATCGCTGGAGGTGGTTTCGAGGTCCAGGCGGCGGAGGCGCCACACCATTCTGATGCAGAATCTTCGCCTCGTGACGAGCCGTTCAGCTCCGAAGCGAATCAAACAGAACAAATTTTACGCCTCCGTAGATAGGCGGAATTAATCAAGTCGCGGTTCCAAAAAGAATTAGACGCTTTAGCCCATCGTGGGAATGTGAATCTGATTATCGGGGTTCTGACCACGATTTCGGCCATTGTTGTACTAGGCTATATCGTATTTGCCGCGGATATAAATTCCCAAGATTGGAAAGTCAACATACCGAACTATCTACTACGCCTTTCGCTGGCGATCTTCATCGAATTTTTTTCGTTCTTCTTTTTGCGATTGTACAGGGCGAATTTAAATGAGATTAAGTACTACCAGAACGAAATAACTAATATTGAGTCGAAGTTCGTAGCCCTTGAATTTTCTCTTCTTCTTCGTGACAAAGAAGCAATCAGGACGACAATCCAGCAATTGTCCCGCACAGAACGTAATTTTGTTCTAAAAAAGGGAGAATCAACCGTAGATTTAGAGAAATCCCGGATAGATAATCACGAATTCAAAGAACTCACTGATGCCATCACAGGCGCGATTGCAAGTTCGAAACCAATCAGTACTAATGATTGAATCTCGAATTAAGGAACGGTCATTTGCGCCTTAATTGCCCTCACCCTAACCCTCTCCCATGCGTGAGAGAGGGGACTTTGTTTTTCCTTGGGTGGCCTAGAGCAAAGACCTGGACTGCCCTCCGTCTACGTTCAGGCAGACGCCGGTGATCAGGTTGGCGTTTTCGGATGCCAGGAACGCAACCGTGTCACCGACGGGCTCGGGCCAGCCAAACTTGCCGGCGGGCAGGTTACGGTCGATGAAGTCGGCCACCTGCTCCGGAGTGCTGTTCTGCTGGAACCGGTCCCAACTGCTGCCGGGGAAGTCGATCGAACCGGGGGCGATGCAGTTGACCAACACGTTCTCTTTCATCAGGTTCAACGCCATATGCTTGGAGAAGGCGATTAGAGCTGCTTTGCCAGTCATGTAGTCGATGGAGCCGCCGTACTCCCGTCCGTAGATGGACGAGATGTTGATGATCCGTCCCCATTTCTGGTCCCGCATGTGCGGCAGAACCAGGGAGATTAGTTCAACGGCGCTGAATAGATTGAACTCCATCCCCTCGCGGAAAGTTGCCACTCCCGTCTCCTGGAAGTCGGCGGTGCCCTTTCGGCCGCCCACGTTGTTCACCAGGATGTCGGCCTCGCCGAAGGTCTTTTTCGTCTGGTCGTGGAAGTTTTGCAGGTCCTCTTGCTTCATGACATCGGCCTGGACGGCCAAAATGTCGTAGCCCTTACCCTTTAATTCCGCCACGGTGGCGTCCAGGTTCTCCTGGCCCCGGGCGCAGATCGCGACTTTGCAACCCTCCCTGGCCAGGGAGTCCGCCGCCTGTTTGCCCAGTCCGTGACTGCCACCGGTGATCATTGCTATCTTGCCTTGCAGCGACAGGTCCATTACCCCTCCTTGAAGTTGCCGTGTGATTGCCGGGATTTTATCCCCGCGATTATAGATGCAGTCGGCCCTGGTTGCACATCTTCCCGCCAACCAGGGCCGGTCGGCTATAATTAGGCGCAATTCTGCTGGGAGATAACACACGTATGCAAGCGCTTGAAGGAATCAAGGTACTGGACTTCTGCCGGAACGCTCCGGGCATGTTCTGCACAACGGTGCTGGCCGACCTGGGCGCCGATGTCCTGATGGTGGAGCGGCCGATGGACGAGACCCGCTCCGCCTATGAGAAGTTGGTCGCCGGCATCGACGGCGAGGAAGACGAACGCCGCCATGCCGCTTTTAACGCTCTGCAACGGAACAAACGCAGCATCGCCCTGAACCTGAAAGAACCCGAGGCCCAGCAGATATTCCACAAGCTGGTCGAGACGGCCGACGTGGTGGTGGAAGGCTTCCGGCCCGGCGTGATGGACCGCCTGGGCGCTGGGTATGAGAAGGTGCGCTCCATCAACACCAGAGCGATCTACTGCTCGGTCTCCGGTTACGGCCAGGACGGCCCCTACTCGCAGATGGCCGGACACGACATAAATTACATCTCCTTCGCCGGAGCCCTGGGCCTGATCGGCGAGCAGAACGGCAGGCCAGCCATCCCTTTGAACCTGATCGCCGACTATGCCGGCGGCGGATTGTGCGGCGCCGTTGGCATCCTGGCCGCGCTGATGGCCAGAGAGAAAACCGGCAGCGGCCAGTACGTGGACATCGCCATGAGCGAGGGCGTGCTGTACATGCTCTCCGGGCTGGTCTCCGACGTTCTATCTCGCGGTATCTCGGCCGAACGCGGCGGCAACCGGCTGAATGGCGGCGCGCCCTATTACAACGTCTACCGGACCAAGGACGATAAATACTTCTCCATCGCAGCCATCGAGCCCTGGTTCTGGGAGAACCTGTGCCGGGCGTTGGGACGCGAAGACCTACTTCCCCATCAGGACGCTGAAGGGGACAAGAAGGCTGAAGTTGAACAGGCGCTGTCCGAGGCGTTCATGACCAAGACCAGAGACGAGTGGTTCGAGACCTTGAAGGACGCTAACATATCGGTGGGCAAGGTCTACTCACTGCAAGAAGCCCTGGATGACCCCCACGCCCGGGAACGGGGCATGGTGCTGGAGATCGAGACTTCAGATATACCCGAGGGCAAGGTCCGGCAAGTGGCGACGTCCATCCATCTTTCGGAGACCCCCGGCCAGGTCATGCACCTGGGTTCCGTCACCGGGCAGCACACCTCAAGTGTCCTGAAAGACCTGGGTTTCGACGCGGCCGCGGTTGCCGATCTGATGAGCCGTCAGGTGGTGCAATAGACCTTTGGCCAATAGCGCCCACCCCTAAAATCAGGCTCCGGGCGTGCTATACTAGGGCCGTTCCAATGAAGGTCAGAATCGCATCGGACCGCGTCCGGCGAATCGTATTTACTGGAATAACAGCGGCCCGATACTATCGTTTTCCGGCCAATATATTTGTACGGTGATTGCCTCTTGATTAAGCGTTTTTCAGTCCTATATGTCGGCCAGATCGACCTTGAGAATGTGGGTGCCGACGGCACTGACCCCGACTCCCGCCGCTACTCCAACGACAAGTTGGCCACGAGCTTCTCTAATGCTATGTCTCTGGCCAAGCAGATGGATAACTCCGGGTTCCATTGCCTCTGGATGGCCGAGCATCATTTTCAGCGGGAAGGCTACGAGTGCATCCCCAATCTGATCCTGTTGGGCACCCACCTGGCGGCCCATACCAAAAACCTTAAATTCGGCTCATCGTTCAACATCGTTCCCATGTGGCATCCGCTACGGTTGGCCGAGGACTTTGCGATGGCCGACATCCTGACCGGCGGCCGGTTAATCTTCGGTATTGGCCGGGGCTACCAAGCCAGAGAGGTCGAGACCTTTGGCTCGCCGCTCATCGACCAAGATGCCAACCGGGAGCTGTTTGAAGAGCAGGTTGAGGTCATCATGAAGGCCTTCAATGAGGAGTCCTTCAGCCACCACGGCAAGCATTACGACATTCCCCCGGACATTCCCTACCGGGGCTACCAGCTCAAGGACATCACCCTGGTCCCTCGGCCCGCCAATCTGCCGGTGGACATCTGGCAGCCGATGACCAGCGGACGCAGCATCGAATTCATCGCCAAGAAGGGTATCAAGGGCATGACCGCCCTCTGCGGCGAGGAAGTGGTGTCGCAATTCTTCAACACCTACCGGGACGCCGCCCAAGAGGTGGGCCGTTCTCTGGTTCTGGGACAGGATATGTCCCTGGGCTTTGGGTTCTACATCGCCGATACCGAGAAGGAAGCGATGGAAAAGGTCCGGCCCTACCATGACGAGCGCTACAAGTGGTTCTCGCCCTTCGGCCTGGTCCGCTACGTTGACGAGGAAGGCCGGATGTGGGGCACCCCCGGCGCACCCGCGCGCACGCCTCAGGTGGAAGACGGAGTGCAGCAGAAGGCTTGGATCTGCGGCCCGCCGGAGCATTTCATCGAGACCTTCAAAGAGCTCGAAGAGAAATATCCCGGCTTGGAAGATGTGTTTCTACAATGGCCAGAGGGTATGCCTCTGAGCGAGCTAAGCGAGCAACTGGAGATTTTCTCCCAAAAAGTGATACCCGCGTTTAACAATAAGGGTTAACCCAATTACTTAGAGTGACTAGGTGCACGCCCTTCTCATACGGCGTGCCCGGAACAGGAGCGGCCATTGGCTGACCCAGAACATGTATCCCTGGCCCGGTCGGGGGCCAACGAGATTGCAAGGTGGCGAGAGGCTACCTGGCGTAGGCCCAACACTGAGATTCCCCGCTACAGCCTTGGCTACCGCCTGGAAGACCGGAGCGCAGGCGAAACGTTTCTCCCCGATTACGTGTATGGCCGGCCTTCTCTAGACCTATCTGGCGCCATGCTGAACGCGGCCAAGCTGCCCAGGGCTGACCTGGCCAACGACGACCTCAGCGGGGTCGACCTGACCGGCTCAGACCTGCGCGAGGCCAACCTGTCGGGGGCCAACCTGCAGGGCGCACACCTCTGGCGGTCCAACCTGGCCCGCGCCAACTTCAAAGAGGCCTTGATGTCCGGCTGCACCCTGAACCGGACCGACCTTTCCAACAGCATCCTCCAATCGGCAGACCTGAAGGGGGCCAACATCTCCTTCTCCAACCTGGCCAATGCCGACCTGGAAAATGCGAACCTGTCGGGCGCTGATCTCAGCCAAACAAACCTTTCCTGGACCAACCTCAGTGGCGCCAACCTTCGGGGAGCACGCCTCGTGGGTGCCAATCTGGATATGGCAGACCTTTCCGGGGCTGACTTGCAGGGCGCGATCATCATCAATACCAGGCTAAACAGCACCAGCCTGAGCCAGGCAATCTTCGGGATAACGACCATCTCCAACTGCGACTTATCCAAGGCCATCGGACTTGAGGACGTGCAGCACTTCGGCCTCAGCATGATCTCTTTAGACACGATATCCCGTTCCCACGGGCAGGTACCCGTGAAGTTTCTTGCGGGAGCGGGCGTGCCCCAGCCATTGATCTCCGCCCAAGACGCATTCCGGGATTCGGGGATGACCTATACCAGGGTCATGCTGATGGGGTCGGAAAAGGACGGGGAATTCGCAGCCAAGATCAAGGACGCTCTGGCCGAGGCTCAGGTACCAAGCTGGATGATCTTCGCCGATGACGAAGCGTCGCTGCAATCGGGCGCGATAAACCTTGACCACGTCGTCTACTACGACCGAATAATCCTACTGTGCACGGCCGGTTCTCTGGAGAACCCCATCACCAGCCGGTACTTCGCCAGCCTGGCTGGCGGCCAAGGGTCATCCGGGCAGTCGATGGCCGACTTGATCGTCGCCGTAGCGGCCGACGAGGTCTTCTACCAGCGCGAGGACCGCCTGTGCTCGGGGCTGCGCGACGGCTCGGTGGTGGATTTTAGGGGCTGGGAGGATGAAGCCCGCTTCAAAGAGGCTTTGTCAGCTCTGGTCCATGAGTTCACGGTGTCCGGACCGTCCAGTTCGCCCTTCTGATCCTGCCAGTCTTTGGGCCGGATCATTCCACCGGCGTCCCTTTGGCCAGCATCAAGCACGCCTCACCCCATTGGTCGCTGTTTGCAATATCCCAATCGTCCGGCGACCCGGCGGGCTGTAACCGGAGCCCTTCGTCACCGCCGTAGACCAGCAGCACCACTCCCTCGCCCGAGTCCTCAGCCAATGCCGACATGGCGACGCATGGCCCGGAAGAACTCCAGCCAGTAACCCGGCACCAGAGGTCATCTCCCATTGGATTCGTGGTGTAGACCCGCATGACCTCGATGGGATCGGTCAGCAGGTCGAACATCCGGTGCAGGTCCAGGGGGCTGTTTTCGCCGCCGACAACTTCCACTTCAACCAGCATCTATCTAGGCTCCCCACAACGTTTTCTTCATACTAACACCTGGCTAACCTCTGGCTAACACCTGGCTAACACCTGATAGCGCGTCCGGCCGGCGGCGACCATCCCCACCGAGGCGCATCCTAAATAATAAGAGACTGGAAAGCCAGATAGATGGCCCTCTTGTACCGCCACATTGGACCCTGATGGGAAGAGATTAACGCCCAGATGAGATATACCAAGGATATAAGCAATCCAAAAGACGGGTGGTTCAGTCTCTCAATACTATTGGTCGTCGATACGGCCGGAGCTTGCACATGTTAAAAACCGCAGAACTAAGTATTTTTGATGAGGTCAACCTCTTCTTCGATAACGCCGCTGACCGGCTGGGATTGGACGACGGCCTGCGTGAGATGTTGAAGCGCCCCTGGCGGGAACTTCTGGTCCAGGTGCCGGTGCGCATGGACGACGGGCAGATCAAGGTGTTCAGCGGCTCCAGAGTCCAGCACAATGCCGCTCGCGGGCCCTACAAAGGCGGCGTCCGCTACCACCCCTTGGCCGACCTCGAAGAAGTGCGGGCACTGGCCTCGCTCATGACCTGGAAGACCGCTCTAGTGAACCTGCCCTACGGTGGAGCCAAAGGCGGTGTTCAGGTGGACCCCGGCCTGCTCTCCCAGAGTGAACTGAACCGGCTTACTCGCCGGTACACCCTGAATATCGAGCACCTGCTCGGGCCAAACCGAGACATCCCCGCTCCGGATATGGGCACCAATTCTCAGACTATGGCCTGGATGATGGACGCCTACGGCCAGTTGCATGGGCACACCCCAGCCGCCGTGACCGGAAAGCCGGTGGAGATGGGCGGATCATATGGCCGGGACTCAGCCACCGGGAGAGGCGTTGCCCTGCTGTTGCAAGAGGCCGCCAAGGATATGGGCCTGAACGCTCAGGGGGCCAGAATCGCTGTGCAAGGATTTGGCAACGTTGGCTCATGGGCGGCCCGGCTGATCCGCGAATCGGGCTGCCGCGTGATCGCCGTCAGCGATGTTGAGGGTGGCCTCTACAACGCCAAAGGCCTGGATATCCCACGGTTGCAGGAATATCGGGAAGCCACCGGTGGGTTCTTTGGGTTTCCGGGCGGCGAACAGATCACCAACAGTGAGCTTCTGGAGCTGGAATGTGACGTGCTGATTCCGGCCGCCATCGACAACGTGATAACTGAAGAAAACGCCAACCGGATCAAAGCGCCCTTGATCATGGAAGCCGCCAACCACCCGATCACGCCCGAAGCCGATAGCATCCTGACCGAAGGCGGAGTGACGATTCTGCCAGACATCCTGGTTAATGCCGGCGGCGTGGTGGTGTCCTACTTCGAGTGGACCCAGAACCTCCAAGAGTTCCGTTGGGAAGAGAGCCGGGTCAACGACGAACTCAAGAAGATAATGCTCCAGGCCTACCATGAGGTCTGGACCCGTAGCTCCACGGAACAGATCACCCACCGCCAGGCGTCGTTCGAGATCGGAGTGCAGAGGGTGGCAAGGGCCGTAGAACTACGCGGGTTTGTTTAGGCGAGCTGTCAGCTTTGGCCCTGAAACCAGTTCTGTCGTTCTGAGGCCGCTGCCGAGGAATCTCGTTGCTGTGGTGCGGAATGGTTCAAGGCGGAAGCACGAAATCCCCCCAACCTCCCTTTACGAAAGGGGGCTTCTTGGCAAGGCGCCGATTACAATCTTCCCTGATAGCTGATAGCTGATAGCTGACTCGTATTGACACTCTTTGGGCCTCTCCGTATCATTCCCTCAAAGGTAATTCGTGGATTTTAGGCACGAATCCTTACTGTAAATCAGCGATCACCGAGGGGGTGCTACGTGGCAATTGGAATCAAGTCCTACCGTCCCACAGTTTCTGGCTCAACCCACATGGTTACGGCCGGCCATTACCTGGCCACTGCGTCGGGTTACCGGATATTAGAGCAGGGTGGGAATGCCACCGACGCCGGTGTGGCCGCCGGTATCACCCTGAACGTTGTGCTGCCCCAGTGGACCAACTTTGGCGGTGTTGCGCCAATCATCATCCACGACGCCCAGAAGAAAGAGACGGTTGAGATCAGCGGTCTGGGTCGCTGGCCCAAAGCCGCCAACATTGACGACTATCTGGCCAAGTACGGCGGCGACCTGCCGCCCGGCATCCCCCGTACTGTCACCCCCGCCGGTGCAGACGCCTGGATGACTGCCCTGAAACTCTACGGCACCATGACCTTTGAGCAGGTGGTCACCCCGGCCATGGAACTGGCGGAGAACGGGTTCCCGGTGCCCGCCACCCTGGCCGCTTACTTCGCTAAATCCGCCGGCGACAACCTGACCCACGAGACCGACGACCAGATCCAGTGGCCGTCCACCGCCGAGATCTTCTACCCCGGAGGCAGGGCTTTCAAAGAAGGCGAGATACTGGTCCAGAAAGACCTGGCCCGCAGCTTCAAGCGCCTGATCGAGGTCGAAAAGAAGAACGAGTCATTGGGTCGTGAGGGCGCGATACAAGCGGCCCGGGACTTCTTCTACAAGGGTGAGATCGCCGAAGAGATGGTGAAGTTCCACCAAGAGAACGGCGGCTTACTGACCATGGAAGACCTGGCCGATTTCCACGTGGGCGTAAACGCCCCGGCTCACGGCACCTATAAAGGCATCGATGTCTACACCTGCGGCCCCTGGTGTCAGGGACCGGTGAGCATCCAGGCCCTGCAGATACTTGAGGGCATCGACCTTAAGTCCATGGGCCACAACAGCGCCGATTACATCCACGCGTTGCTGGAGTCACTGAGTCTGGCCATCAGCGACCGTGAGGCATTCTACGGCGATCCGGACTTCGTTGACGTGCCCATCGAAGGTCTGCTCTCCAAGTCCTTTGCCGAAGAACGCCGGGCGATGATCGACATGCAGAAGGCGTTCGGCGAGATGCCCGAGGCCGGCGACCCCTGGCGTCACCAGGGCATGGAATCGCCCAACGGCAAACCGGCGCGCCCCGAGCCCGTGAGCGGAGGACTGCAGGCCGACACCAGCTACACTGCTGTGATTGACCGCTGGGGCAACGCCTTCTCGGCTACGCCCAGCGACACCATCGCCTACAACCCGATCGTCCCCGGTCTGGGCTTCATCGTCTCCGGCCGTGGCTCACAGTCATGGTTGGATCATGGCCATCCCAGCTCCATGCAGCCGGGTAAACGCCCCCGGTTGACCCCCAACCCGGCCTTGGCCATGAAAGACGGCAAGGTGCTGATGCCCTTCGGGACGCCGGGCGGCGACGTCCAACCCCAGTCCATGGTCCAGTTGTTCTTGAACGTGGTCGAGTTCGGCATGGAAGTGCAGGAAGCCATCGAGGCGCCCCGCGTTTCCACCTGGGGTTTCCCCAACTCCTTCTGGCCCCACGCCTACAGTCCGGGCTTTGTCGGAGTTGAAGGCCGCATCGACCCCGGAGTCATCGATGACCTGCGGAAGCGGGGGCACCAAGTGGAGGTCTGGGACGACTTTACCTACCGCATGGGTTGCCTCTGCGCGATCCACGTAGACCAAGAGCATGGCAGCCGCAACGGCGGCGCCGACCCCAGAAGGGACGGCTACGCAATGGGCCGCTAAGCCCCTATCAGCAGCTAACAAAAAGAGTCCCGAACACTCTGGTAACAGAGCGTTCGGGACTCTTTTATTTCTGGTATCAAGTCGGATATCGCCCGGCAACCCTTACTCAGCCACCCCGAGCGAGTCATCGACGATTGCGGGCACCTTCATGGTGAAGGTGGAGCCTCTGCCAGCTTCGCTTTCCACCAGCACTGTGCCGCCCATCGTCTCGCAGAAGTGGCGAGTGATGGCCAGGCCCAGCCCAGTGCCGCCGTAATTTCGCCTGGTCGAGGTCTCAGCCTGTGCGAACGCCTCGAAGAGCCTTCCCATCTGTTCATCGGTCATGCCGATGCCGGTGTCACCCACGGCGAAGTTGATCCACTCCCGTCCGTCTTCGGTGTCTCGGCTGACGTTCAGTGAGATTGTCCCTTGATCCGTGAACTTGCTGGCATTGCTGAGCAGGTTGAAAAGGCATTGTTTGATCTTGGTAGTGTCAGCATGGATGGAGCCGACAGAGTCGGGGCAATCTATCTTCAGCGAATTGGAGTTCTTCTCAACCAAAGTCTGCATGGTAGACACCACGTCTTGGACCATCGGCTCTACCGGGAAAGTCTCCAGGTAAATGTCCATCGCCCCGGCCTCGATCTTGGAGATATCCAGCACATCGTTGATCAGGCCAAGTAGGTGTTTGCCAGCGCCGTTGATGCGATTCAGGTCTTCTTCAAACTCCTCGTTCTGAAGTTCTTTGGCCTCTTCCTGCAGCATCTCGCTGTAGCCGATGATGGCGTTCAGAGGTGTGCGCAGTTCGTGGCTCATGTTTGCCAGGAACTAGCTCTTGGTCCGGTTGGCATCTTCTGCCTCGTCCCGCGCCTGTTCAGTCTCCTCGATGAACCGTGCATTGTTGATGGCCACGGCGGCGCTATCGGCCAGGTTCTGGACCAGGTTCATCTCTTCGTCAGTGAACTCTCGGGTCCAACTAAAAGTTACACCGAGGACACCCCAAACATGGTCGCTAATCATGATGGGCGCGGCAATGCCAGACCTTGAGCCGTCCTCGGCCACCTGCCTCCTGACCAGATTTTCTGCACCAGCGTTGGCATATAGGATTGACGAGTCTTCGACATCGGCTAAAAAGTCAGACGTCCACGCCACGGCCTCTTGTTGGTACGCTCGTCCACCGATCCCTTCTCCTGGCATGAGCACTGCGCCTTTTGACTCTGGAATCAAATTGAACGTGTTAACCGCTATCAGGCCGCCTTTGGACTCGTCGAACTGGTACACGACCACTGAGGTTGCCCCCAAAAGATCAGCGGACTGCTGGGCTATAAGATCCAACACACTCTCCAAATCATGGTTGGAGGCCAGTTGTTTGGTTACCTCATAAAGTTGGGTTGCCTGCCGCTCACGGGATTCGGCGTCGTTCAACATTCGGGCCTTCTCCAGGGCCAGTGACGCCTGGTCTGCAAAGGCGGTTAGCAGGGAGACTTCGTCGTCGGTAAACCGACGGACGCGGGTGTCAAACATTAACAGCACGCCGATCGACCGATCATCGGCTAGCAACGGAATCACTACAGCACCGAAATAGCCGTTTTCTCGCGCATGAAGACGCCCTTCCGCGGTAAAGAATTCGTTTTCCTGCACGTCCTCGGTAACCATGGGTTTCTTCGTGGCCATCGCGTGACCTACCAAACTTGTGCCGGATTGATTTACGAACGTCAGACGATCCTGGGGTTCGCGATATGAATCAGTCTGGGCGCTGGGCTCCAAGGCGTCTCCCTCCAGCAGCCATAGAGCAGCAGCGGACACACCAACCAGACGGGCTGCTTCGTTCACAATCAGGCTCAAAACCACGTCCGTGTCGTGAACACCCGCTAATTGATTGGACACTCGGTACAGAACGTCGGCACGTTCTCTCTCAGTCTCTGCGTCTTTTAACAGCCGGGCTTTCTCCAGGGCCAGCGAAGCCTGGTCAGCGAAGGCGGTGAGGAGAGAGTTCTTTATTGGTGAACTGACGAATTTGGGTGTCCAACACGGTGAGCACTCCGATCGGGCGATCATTGGCCAACAATGGAACTACGGCCGCTCCGAATAAGCCGTGTTTCTCAGCATTCACACGACCGTTGGGTGACATCAGTTCATCTGTCTGCACATCCTTTGTGGTCAGTGGTTTATTCGTGGCCAACACATGGCCCATGATGGAAGTCCCTTCCTCAACGACCAAGGTTTGATTATTTGCGGCCGAGTCGGCGAGGTAGGCCTCTGCGGCCCCATTAGCGGCCCTAGGCACTAATACGCCCTCCTTCAACAACCGCATAAAGCTGCCAGACGTCTCAAGAAGCCGGGCGGCCTCATTCACGATCAACTCCAGTACTTCATCTGTGTCATGCGCTCCAGCAAGTAGGTTAGAAATCCGGTAAAGAGAGTCTGCACGTTCTCTCTCAGTCTCTGCGTCTTTTAACAGCCTCGCTTTCTCCAGGGCTAGGGCTGCTTGGTCGGCAAATGCTGTCAAAAGGGAGACTTCATCGTCGTTAAAGAGGCGCACGTTCCCGTCGAACACGGAAAGAAGGCCAATCGGCTGAGCATTCACCACCAATGGGATGACAGCCAATCCATACAATCCGTGTTTTTCGGCCGCTATACGGTTGGCCTCCACCGGCAAGTCCGACGTGGTCAAGTCATCAACGACCATTGGTTTCATCGTCGCCATGACATGGCTCGCCATATTCAGGCCTTCTTGCACAGGTACGGCGGGAGTTGCCTCTTTTAGCTCAGCCAGATAGCTAGCCGCAGACGCCGTGATGGCGGCAGGCACTCCCACACCATCTTTCAACAACCTGATGAATCCGGCCTTCGCTCCGACCAACCGTGTAGCTTCGTTAACAACTAGGTCCAACACTTCATCAGTGTCGTGGGCACCAGCTAGTAGGTTGGAGACTCGGTAGAGGGAGTCCGCACGTTCTCTCTCCGTCTCTGCTTCATTCAAGAGCCGGGCCTTCTCCAGGGCCAGTGACGCCTAGTCTGCAAAGGCGGACACTAAGGAGATTTCATCATCGGTGAACTTACGAATCCGCTCGTCAACAACTGAGAGGGTCCCGATCGACACATCGTTCGCCACCAATGGGATAATCATGCCCCCGTGAAGCCCATATCTCTGGGCTAATTCCCGAATATCCGGCTTAACTCGCGCGTCCACTGAGATGTCTTCTGACGCGAAGGCTGTTCTAGTGGCTAAGGCTGTGCCTGCAGTGTTTGAGCCATCTCCCACCCCAAAAACCGGTCTGGCCGCTAAGGTTTCCTCGTAAAAACCTGCAACGGCTTTGGTAGTCACGCCGCGAGCTAAACCGCGTGTGTCCAACAGACGCATCCATGCGCCCGTGGCATTCAACAGCCGGGATGCCTCATTACACGATCAGGTCAAGAATCTCATCTATGTCGTGGGCGGCAGCCACCCGTTTGGAGACTTCCTGGAGCGCCAGCGAGCGTTCTTCAGACTGCTCTAGCAGCGCGCGCCCTTGTGCCAGTTCCTCAAGTAGCTGTTCTTTTGTCTTTTGGTCGTCGTTCATGCGGTATCAGCCTAAAAGGGTGGCGGTATTATGACACGATTCAGTAAGGCTGCGCGGAGAGATTGGCTGGGTCTTTAATTTTGGAAATGAGATTGGCTGCTATAAAGGGGTACCCATATCTTGAACTTCTCCTCCTTTAGGGTAAGGCAGGAATAGGAATAGGGGATTTGCCTTGCGAAGGAGAACAAAAATCCCTTCCCCCTCGCAAGGGGGAAGGTTAGGATAGGGGCGTCCGTTGCTGCGCAGATCTAACTAGCGTGACAACACATACTTGTGGTTATCGCGGGATCCAATAAACTGGAATCCCAGATGAAACAGTCCAAGATGCAAACGGCCAGAGCCAGAGATTTAAGAAGGGATTCCACCGATGCCGAGAAGACGCTGTGGTCTCATCTCCGTGAAAAACAACTGGGCGGGAAACGTTTCCGGCGCCAACGTCCAATCGGAAAATACATCGTTGATTTCGTTTGCCTTGAAAGCCAGCTGATTGTTGAGTTGGATGGCGGCCAACACCAAGAATCAACTGGCTACGATACGGCACGGACAACAGCGTTAAATGAACTTGGATTTACGGTTATCAGGTTTTGGAACAACGAGGTATTGGGTGAAATGGATGGTGTGAAGGAAGCGATTTTCCGGACATTGGGTAGGTAATGCGATAGCAGAGGCCCCCACCCTAACCCTCCCCCGTGCGCGGGGGAGGGGATTTTATTCAGCTGCCAGCTTTACTCCGCAGTCCTCCCGCCGTCGATCACCAGCTCAGACCCAGTAACGAACGACGCTTCGTCGGAGGCTAGGTAGAGCGCTCCGTAGGCTACGTCTTCGGGCCGTCCCAAGCGGCCGATGGGTGTCCGGTCCATGCGGTCTTGACGGGCGGCGTCGTCGGCCAGGAATCCCTCGGTCATGGGTGTCTCAATGGTTCCCGGGTGGACTGAGTTTGCCCTGATGCCGTCGGCGGCGTACTGAATGGCGGTCGACTTGGTCAGTAACCGCACGGCTCCCTTAGACGCGTTGTAGGCCGAGGTCACCTTGCTTCCCGTTAGTCCGGCCACCGAAGAGATATTGACGATGGACCCGCCGCCGGCGTCGCGCATGGCCGGGATGGCGTGCTTGGTGCCCAAGAACACCCCCTTGGCGTTGATGTCCATCACCTGGTCCCACTCGTCTGCCGTGGTCTCTTCCACGTTGTGGGCCCGGTAGATGCCCGCGTTGTTAACCAGGATGTCCAGCTTGCCGTAGCGGGATACGGCCTCGTCGACCGCCTTCCGCCAGGCGTCTTCATCGCTCACATCCAAGACCACGAACGCACACTCGCCGCCGGCCTCGTTGATCTCGGCCTCAACCTTGCGGCCTTCGTCTTCCAGCATGTCGCCGATGATGACCTTGGCGCCCTCTTTGGCGAAGAGTTTGGCTTCAACAGCGCCCATGCCGCGGGCCCCGCCACTGATCAGCGCCACCTTGTTTTCAAGTCGCATTTGTTAGCTCCCAGTCCCGTGTTTGGTTATTGGATTAATTGGTTATTGGGCGGTCCAGCCGCCGTCGATGACCAGTTCGGCCCCGGTTACGAAAGATGATTCGTCTGATGCCAGATAGAGCGCGCCGTAGGCCACGTCTTCCGGCTGACCCAGCCTGGCCAGGGGAGTCGGGTCCACCCGCTGCGCCTTGAACTTCGAATCGGCGATGGCGTCGGCTGTCATATCGGTCTGGATCACTCCGGGGTGGATGGAGTTGGACCGGATGCCGTCGGCGGCGTACTGGATGGCGGTGGACTTGGTGAAGAGCCGCACAGCCCCCTTGGACGCGGTGTAGGCCGACGAATAAGCCGCCCCTACCAGACCCGCCACTGATGACAGGTTGATGATGGAGCCGCCGCCCGCTTCGCGCATGGCCGGAATAGCGGCCTTGGCGCCCAGGAACACCCCTTTGGCATTGATGTCCATCACCTGGTCCCATTCGTCGGTGGTGGTGTCTTCGATCCCGTGGCTGCGGAAGATGCCCGCGTTGTTCACCAGAACGTCGAGCTTGCCGAAGCGGGCAACGGCGGCGGCCACCGCCTGCTTCCACTGTTCTTCGTCGGTCACATTTAACGGAACGAATAAGCACTCGCCGCCTATCTCATTGATCTCGGCTTCAACCTGTTTGCCCTCGGCTTCCAGCAGGTCGCCGATGACTATCTTGGCGCCCTCCTTGGCAAAGAGCCTGGCTTCAACGGCGCCCATACCCTTGGCGCCGCCGCTGATCAGCACAACCTTATTCTCTAGACGCATCGCGTTCCCTCCGGTTTCGTGTTTAGCGGATTATAAAGGGAAGGCAGACTCAAGGCTAGATAACAAAAAGACCCGCTCCTCCGCAGAAGGACGGGTCTTTTTTAATTTGCACGAATTTAGCGATAGAAAATTTAGTTTGACGGGTACGGCATGAACGCGCCACCCATCTTGCTTAGCTGGTAGATTCGGAGTAACTCTGCCAACCTGGCCAATTCGTTAGGTGTCATATTTGGCATCTTCGCGGTTCTTCGTTATTCCAATCTACCTGGCTGTCTTCCATCCGTCCGTGACCGGAATGTCGTATTCCCCATGAGGTCGGTCATATCGTCAGATGCGCCAGTCGCGATTGACCGGACTTTTGACCGCCGATAGAATGGTGAGAACGCCCTATGGAACCACTTTCAGACACGCTACTCTCCAGCAAGCCCCCTCTTTTCAGAGTCAGACCGAGGCATCTTGCTGTCCTGGCGGCCCTGCTCGGGATAGTCCTGCTGGTGGCCTGCGGCGGATCAGCAAAGACCGCCCGCGACTTTGAAGTTGTTCAGTTCGACGGGGAGACGTTCCGATTGTCCGAGGAAACTGTTGACCATGCCGTCGTCGTGAACTTCTGGTACCCCAGTTGCCCTCCCTGCCGCGAAGAGATGCCCGCCATCGAGGCTGCGTGGCAGGAACTTAAGGACGAGCCGGTGCGGATTCTGGCCCTATATGTGCCCCAGGGTTTCGACACCGAACAGAGCGCCAGGGATTTTGTCGAAGAATTTGGCCTGACTTTTGATTTCGCCACCGACCGTTTGGCCCGCATCGCCGAGGCCTATGAGTTGGAATTTTTCCCCAAGACGTATTTCATCAACATGGAAGGTGAGATAGTGGCCACCCACATCAGTATCCTGAAGAAAGACGATATCGTGCAGCAGGTCAGGGCGCTGCTCGCAAACTCTGGTTCATAGGCGGCCCTTAGTCCAATGAACGTATTAGACTGGATATTGCTGGCGATACGCTGGGGGCACGCCCTGTCCGCCGTGGCCTGGGTGGGCGGCGGCATCTTCTACTTGATGGTGCTGCGTCCCGCTATCCGCCGGACCCAGGGCCTACCAGCGGACACCGACCGGGCGATCGGCGTAGAATTCCGGGGCTTGGTCAGCACCGCCATCGCCATTTTGCTGCTCACGGGCGTCATTCTGTCAGTCTCCAGGCTGACCGAAGATACCGTCACCAGTCCCTACGTGGCAGTCTTGGTGATCAAGATCGTGCTGGCACTATTCATGTTCTACGTGGTCCGGTTCATGCGCCAAGATAGCTATCCCGAAGACCCAGAATTGGGGAACTCACGCTGGCAGCGGCTGTCGGGCCGGCTCACCGGGACCACGGCCCTTTTGGTGACCGGCGTCGTGGTGATAGGATTATCGGACGTGTTAGACGGCCTACTGGAAAGCGCCCTGGTTTCATGACCCGCGACGCCAAATTGGAGAACCGATGAAGAAAGACCTGATGGAAATACTGGCCTGCCCCGTGTGCAAGGGCGATCTGGAACTGCGCTCCGAGGCGGAAGAGGGCGACGAGGTAGTGACCGGCAGCCTGGAATGTGCCGCCTGCAACGAGTCCTATCCCATCGAGGATTCGATCCCCAATCTACTGCCGCCGGACCTGCGCCGGGAATTGGCCTAGCCAACCCGACATAACCTGGAATAGTAAAAGGCCCCCGTCCTTCCGCGGAAGGACGGGGGCCTTTTTGCTTGCTAGAAGATTTTGGGCTAACCCTCGCCGGTCAACACCCGGACGACCATTGGGGCCAATTCTTCGGCCCTGGTCCGGAGCGCTTCCCGGGTCATGTTTTCGATTGGATGAGGAGTGAAGATGGTCGGGTAGTCTTCCGCGCCCCACATCTTGGCCATGCCCTTAGCTGTTGGCACGAACCGGTCGGTACAGATGGTGGCGGAGGGAATACCGGCGTTCTCCACGTGGATCCCGTCGTGCACACTGCACGCACTGCAGGAGCCTCAATCACCTATCGCGATGATCACCGAGTCTACCTGCTCGGTCAGCTCCTTCAGGGCCTTGGGGTCGGCGGGCCGTGAAGCGCTGGGCTTCCGGTGCCATTTGACCTCGGTTATCTCGTAGCGCGTCCGGAGCACCTCTGCCAGCTCTTCAAGCAGGACGTCGGCGTTGCGCTTGCTGTCGTCGATTATCCCCAGCCGGGTGCCGGCCAGGCTGGCCAGGCGGGGCGCCCCGTCAAAGGGGGCCACGATGGGCTGGGTGACCGGGTTCACCAGTACATGTTCACTCTGGGCCATTTGGTTCCCTCTCTAAGCGGTATCTACAGGCCGCTGATTGAATTGTGGCGGTGTGGCCACGAAAAATCAACGGCTGACACTGCAATCTTATTTGCTTGAATACTCGAAGGGGCAGAACTCGGCATATTTACCGGCGAAATCCACCAACAGACCCTCAGCGTCGGCTTTGAATACGCTCGTGGTGCAGAGTTCTTGAATCTGGGAGGTGAACCCGGTTGGTTTGTTCAGAGTAGCTAATTCGTCCTCGCCGGTCACCGGGTTCTTCATCGGCGCCAGGTGCATGTCCAGCGTACCCGGAATGGTGGCGTGGCTATTGATACCGTCGATCTTTACCTGAAACGGCACGTACCTGAACCCCATGAACTGGGTAGTCAGGTCGATGAAGATACTGAACGGGGCTTCATTCCGGACCATGGACTCGATGGCCTGCCGCTGCTCTTCGTTGGCCCTTTCGTCCACGAGGTAAACGCTGGTCCCGTTGCCCAGATGAATGGCTTCGGGGAAGCTCGAAACCTCCGAGATGACGAGACCGGCCAGGTCAACACCGTTGTAGTGGTCGTCATTCACCTGCCAGAGATAGACGCCTTCGCAGGAACCATAGCTGGGCGCTTGCTCGAAGTTGCAAGGGCAACCCCAGTCGCAATTGCAGGCACCCAAAAGGTGCCCTTTCAGATAGTAGTTCTTGTTCTGAGTCATGGGTCTAGTCCCGGTTACCTAATTAGTTTCGTCACAGCTGTGGACCCGACCTTGGGCCCCCAACTGGGAATCACCGAAGACATGTTGGACTCTTCGCCACCGGCGAAGATCAGCAAGATATCGTCGGGCTCTGGAATCAAAGGAATCATGGTCTCGCTGTCACCCGGCTCCGGATCGCCGCTCAGCACCATCGCCGCTTTCAAGTCGGCCACGGAACGCTGGGTCCGGGCGAAGATGAAATCCTTGATCTGGGCCTTGGTCCAGTCCTTCCAGAGGTTGGAGTTGCCGGCGATCGTCACTACGATCTGACCCTGACGGACGCCGATGCCGGTGTCGCCAACCGAGCCCGACGTCGACATGTTGCTGCCGAGGCTGGATGCAACGTCGGCGAGGGCAATCATGATCGGCTCGGGGTGGCCTACGGCCCTGACCTGCCGGGGCGACTCACCCGCGAAGACCGTCACGGTGCTCTGGTCGGCGGAGAAACCCCGCTCAACGTGCAACGGCGTCCAGTGGGTCTCGGTGTCGGCTTCGGCGATGCAGTAGGTGTATTTGCCTGGATGGCCGATGACGCTGCGGTCGAAGACGCCAGGGATGGCGGCACAGGCGTTCATCAGTATCAAACGCACGGCCCGGCCGATGGTGGCGTTGGCCCGGTTGCCGGGGCCGAACAGGTTGTTCCGCGAGTTGATGCTCAACTCTTTGCATATCGGGCCGTTGATGATGGTGAGGATGGCAGCACCGCCCATGCTGGAAGACGGGCCGACCAGGTTGAAGACCGGCTCCAACATGGCTTCTGTGGCGGCCAGCACCACCGGCATGTACTCGGGCAGGCACCCGGCCATCACTGCGTTGGCGGCAACCTTGCCGACGGTTATCTCGCGGCGTCGCTCGGGCAGTTCGCCCACGACCTCGTCGGAAGGACGGCCGGAACGCTCGATGAACTCTCCGACCCTTTGCTCCGTGGGTGGCACCACCGGCAGACCGTCGGTCCAACCCAACTCGTAGCAGCGTTCGATGGCCTCTAAGGCCGAGTCCCATTGGACAGTGGTGGTATCGCCCGATTCAGGCAAAGTAAGTTTCCTCCAGTTGATTTTCGCCGCCGATAACAACGCCCCGCCCAGTTGTCATTCTGAGCGAAGCGAAGAATCTCTTTGCTGAGGTCCATGACGCTTGGATTGTCCAGCATGTAGGTGAGAAGGGTCACTTGTTTCCGAGTAACTTTTCTCCCCCGAGAGGTAGCCCTCATCCTAACCTTCTCCCTCGCAAGGGAGAAGGGACGCTTTGTTGATTACTAACTGCTGAAAGCTGACAGCTACTTGGCTAACGTGTACTTAGAAAGTGACCGCATTTCCCGCGGCGGCGTCAGGTGTTGGCCGCGGATGGTGTAGGAAACCTCAGCCACGTAGATGGAACCCTGGGAGTCGACGGCGATGCCGTGGGGCGCGATGAACTGTCCGGGGCCCTCACCTTCGTTGATGTCGCCGAACTGGCTGACCAGGTTGCCCTTCAGGTCGAAGATCGAAACGCGGTGTCCCAGGCCGGGGGCGTCGTCCACGCCGCCCATGCCGTTTAGTTCACCAACGTAGATGTGCTCGCCCCAGAGGACCATGGAGTCGGGACGGTGGATGTTGCTCCACATGGTCTGGAATTTGCCGTCGGTGTCGAAGATCTGGATGCGGTGGGCTTCCCGGTCAACAACGTAGACATTGGCGTTGCTGTCGATGGCGATGTTGTGGGGGCGAATGAACTGGCCGGCGTCGATGCCGGGGCTGCCCCAGGAGAACTTGTATTCGCCTGCGCCGGTGTAGACGTGGATACGGGAGTTGCCGTAACCGTCTGAGACGTAGATGTCGCCGTTTCCTGGGTGAATGGCAGCGGAGGTGGGCCGGTTGAAGGGCTCACCGCTCCAGCGAGGCTTGGGGTTGTTGCGCTCGCCGATCTCCATCAATTTCTCGCCGGCGGCGCTGAACTTCTGAATCGTGTGGATGCCGTCGTCGGAGCAGAGCAGGGAATCGTCGTGGGCGATGTACAGACCGTGGGTGCGGTCGTCGCTGAAATGGCCTTTGCCGAATGACCGGAGGTAGTTGCCGTCGCGGTCTAAGACGATGATTGGGTCCTCGCCGCGAGTCAGGACAAACACATTGTCTTGGGAATCGATGGCAACGCCCGGACATTCCTTGAAGCTCATGCCGCTGGGCAGTTTGGCCCAGTCCTTAACAAAGTTATAGCGGAAATCGCCGATACCGTAGACCTCAGGCATGGTGTGCACCTTCTGGGATTAGTTTTTTAGCTGCGGTTTCTGCGCTGGCGAACGTGGCAAAACAAGCCTATGGCAGCGTTCGGAGGCAGGCATAGCTATCCTAAGTGTGGCTGATTCAGGTGTCAATGTCCGAAGGGTATCCCGGGCTGGCCTGCGCCTCAGCCCTCATGCCGCATGAGAAGGTCAGGCGGCGTTGGGGTCAACTTGAAAGAGGCCGATGGGGTTGCCTTCCGTGTCGTTGCAGACGGCTGCGTACCCAACTTCGGGGATGGCCATCTTGGCTCGAACGAGAGTCCCGCCGTTGGCCTCTATCTTGGTGATGTAATCGTCCACCGAGGCGACATCAATGAAATTCATGCCGGTTGCGCCGGGTTGCGGGCGGCCCATGATCGCGCCGTCGATGCCAGGCTCGCTGTCGGACCCGGTGATGGCCAGCCAATAGTCTTCCGGCCCATCCCACTTGTGTATCTGCCAACCGAAGACCTCGGAGTAGAACTTGGTGGCCCGGCCGACCTCATCGGCATATATCTCAAAATGTACAACGCGTGGCATGATGGTCCTCCTGCGGGTGGTGTTGCGCCGAGTAACCGCACTCTTAGAATCCCAATCTGCGTCGCCCGCCCAAGACGTGTCATTCTGAGGAGCGACGAAGGCCGACGAAGAATCTACCTAGCCCCGCCTTGGCAGACCCTTCGTTTCACTCAGGGTGACATGGCTGATGCACGGCCATCTAAGCGCTGACGGTTGCTGACGGTTAATGGCTGTCAGCTACTTGAGCACCTGTCCGCCCTCGCCCTTCAGATAGTCAGCGGTGCGCAGGGCCAGCGCTTGGATGGTCGGCGTGGGGTTCACGCAGGCACTGGTGGTGAAGATGCTGCCGTCGATGATGAACAGGTTGGAGACGTCATGAGTCCGGCCCCAACGGTCGACCACTGATTTTTCAGGGTCTTCTCCCATCCGAGCCGTGCCCAGCAGGTGCCAGCCGGCGTTGCGGCGCAACGGTTGGGCATGCGTTTTCTTGGCGCCGGCGGCCTCGAGGACTTCGGTCGCACGGGCCACTGCGTGTTCCATCATCTTGCTGGTGTTTTCGCTGACCGTGTAATGGAGTTTCGGTGCGGGTATTCCGTCGCTATCGGTCAACTCCGGGTCCAACGTGACCCTGTTGTGCTCTTCCGGCAAGTCCTCAGTCATAATTGTGATACTGATCGTATGGCCGAAGCGCTCTTTGAACTCATCATGGTGACCTTCGCCCCAAGCCACCTTCTGCCCAAAGAGACTGCCGATGGCGGCAGAGAGAGGGGCGTCGTTGTAGGCCAACACTTGTAGGTCATAGCCACGGATGAAATCGTGCTCCGGATTGGTCTCGTAGAACTCCTGACTGAGCATAGTGCTGCCCCTGGGCCCACCTTCCTCGCTGCCTAGGTCTTCTTCAAAGATGCCCAACACCGCACCAACCGGGTGGTGCATCAGGCATTTGCCAACCAGGCCGCTGCTGTTGGCCAGACCGTTGGGGAATAGGGCGGAGGTCGAGTTCAGCAGCAGACGGGCGGTGCCGATGCCGTTACAGGCCAGAACCACTGCCTTGGCCTTCTGCTCTTTGAGTTCGCCGTCCTGGTAGTAAAGGACTCCAGTGGCGTTTCCTGACTCATCTACTGTGATTTCACGCACCCTGGCGTAGGTCTCCAACCTTGCGCCCGATTTGAGCGCGAGGGGCCAGTACGTTAGATCGGTGCTCGCTAAAGAGCGAAGAAAGTTGCCCATATCCGGGTCCTGGTCATGATGTCTAACCGAGGATATGGCGGTATCTGATGCCCACCAATGCCAGCCCAGCTTGTCGAAAGCCTTGGCCAGCAGCTGGCCGCTCTTTCTGATGGACAGCGGAGGACAGGGCCGTTCCGGCTTTTCGGGATATGCGGGGTCACCGCGCAGACCAGACACACCCATCATCCGGTCATTCTCGTCGTAATAGGGCTCCAGTTCTTCGTAGGAGACGGGCCAGTCGTCGGCAACGCCCTCGAGAGTTTTGACTCGGAAGTCGGACGGATGGAAGCGGGGGAAATGTGCGCCCCAATGAATGAGGCTGCCGCCCACGGCGTTGTACATCAACGGCGCGATGGGCGTGTTATCTTCATTGATCGGATAGTCTTCAGGGAGGCCCCTGAATCCCGGGTCGGGGTGGAAATCCGTCTGCCAGTGGATGTGCGCATCCGGCTCGGACGTGGGGAATGCGTCGGTCGGTACCCAGCCGCCCTGTTCCAAACAGACCACGTTGATCCCGGCCTGGGCCAGGCTCCAGGTAAACGCCGCGCCCGACGCGCCGGCTCCGATCACAACTACGTCTGCCATCTCGTCGTTCTTGGCCAAGACTTCCTCCCTCAAATGTGTAGGGGTCCCGATTCTGTCGGGACCCCTAATAGCTGAATGCTGATTTCTGTTAGCTGAAAGGTTTCTACTTTCGCTCGAACATTGCGGCAACACCTTGGCCGCCGCCAACGCACATGGTCTCCAGGCCGAACTGAGCGTCTCTGGCCTCCATCTCATTGAGCAGGGTGGTCAGGATACGGGCGCCGGTGGCCGCGATGGGGTGGCCCAAGGAGATGCCCGAGCCGTTGACGTTCAGGTTGTCGTGGTTGGGCAATTTCCATTCGCGGAGGACCGCTAACACCTGGGCGGCGAAGGCCTCATTCAGTTCAATGACGTCCATGTCTGCCAGTGACATGCCGGTCTTTTCCATCAGCTTGTTGACGGCGGGAACCGGGCCGATGCCCATGGTCGCGGGGTGGCATCCGGTCACAACCCAGCCCTTGAGGAAGCCCATGGGCTCCAGGCCGAGCTCTTCAAGCTTGTCTTCGGCCACCACCAGGCAGACCGATGCGGCATCGTTCTGGCTGCTGGCGTTACCGGCAGAGACCGTGCCGTCTTTCATCACTGGCCGGAGACGGCCCAAGACTTCCATGGAGCTGTCGCCCCGAGGACCCTCGTCCTTGTTGAAGATCACCGGGTCGCCCCGGCGTTGGGGGATCTCGATGGGAACGATCTGGGAGTCGAACTTGCCCGATTCCTGGGCGGCGACGGCGCGCTGGTGGCTGCGCAGGGAGTATTCGTCTTGTTCCTCCCTGGATATCTCATACTGCTTCGCCAGGTTCTCGGCCGTTTCCACCATGCCAGAGATCACGCCGAAGCGGTCCTCGGGGGAGATGGTCTCCCGGGCGCGGGCCAGGCGGTCGTGAAGCGTGATGGAACCGAACCGGGCGCCCCACCGTGATTCGTTGACATAAAACTCGGCGTTGCTCATGCTCTCGACGCCGCCGGCTATGACCACGTCGGCGTTCTCCGTCTGGACCATCATGCAGGCGTTCAAGATGGCCTGTAGGCCCGAGGAACAGCGCCGGTCCAGCTGGTAGCCGGGCACTTCGATGGGAAGACCGGCCTTGAGCAGGGCCAGGCGGCCGATGGCCGGGTTTTCGCCGCTGGGGTAACCGTGGCCCAGGATAACGTCGTCCACCCTGGCCGGGTCCAGCTTGCTACGCTCCAAGGTCTCTTTGATTACAGCACAGGCCAGTTCTTCCGCTGGTATATCCTTGAGGGCCCCGCCGAAATTGCCCACAGCGGTCCTGACTGGTGAAACGATGGCTACGCGTCGCATAGATCACTCCTAAAATGCCCCTGAAAATTGTTCCCGTAATAATAACTTTTTTTGAGCGACCGTGTCGAATGCCGGAGACTCGTACCAGCCAATACAAAAGGGCCGGTGGATCTTACACCGGCCCTTTTATGAGTGAATCTCGACTCGGAAAGTCCGCTATCTGAGAGCGGTGTCCATCGCCTCCAGGCGGTACTCCAAGATTCTGAGGGTGTCTTGCCAGTCTTCGGGCGCCAGCTCTAGGGCCTTATCGGGGATGATGTCGACGACGTTGACCAATACCGAGACCAACGTTGAATCAGACAGCTTGGATTCCATGCCGGATATGGAGCCGTTGTCCAACGGGGTGATGGACAAGACCTGACCGGCCAGCCCCTCTTCGAGGGAATATCGGCCGTCGGAGAGCCCGGCCATTCCCAGCACCACCGCGCCGGCCACGACCCCGCCTACTGCCAGACCCGCGGCCATACCACCCAGGCGGTCCGCCCAGCCCATGAACATACCGTAGACCAGTTTTCGGGCGATGCCGACGGCCAGCATCGTAGCCACCGCAGTGGCCGCGATCACCATGGCGTACGACAAGATCGTCACCAGCACCCCGTCGGCCAGATATCCGGCCAACCAAGATTCTGCGCCGCCCTGGAATTGAGCGGTCACCGCAACGCCGGCGATAACCCCGATGACAAGGAACGCGGCACGGACCAATCCGATATACATGCCCAACAGGCCACCGGCAGCCAGGGTTGCGAAAAGTGTGATATCTACCCAGTTCATCGGGATCCTCCATTACTGACGTGTCGTCCGAGGTCAGATTACGTTTCGTGGACATAATGACATCGAAAGTGTTACGGCAGTGTTATTTGAGTGTGGACCAAGGATCTATGCAAGCCGGGGCTGTGCTTCGATATCAGGGTGCCTTAACAAGGTTCCGTCAGCGCGAAATAGAAAAAGGCCGGGCCTCTCTTGTGGTGTTAGAGAGTAGGCTCGGCCCTCGTTGAGGGGTTTGGGATGACCATCGTACCGGGCTGGGCTACCAAGGGCAACTGGGCATTGTCAGCCGGTGGCTATTTTTTTATTCCAGGTCGATTGATGCCGGTTAGATTGATGCCGGTTAAAACGGTGCCTAAAAAGCCTAAATGGTATACTTTGAGCGTCATTTAAATGATTGATGCGAGTTTCGCTCGTTTACCATAATGGTCTCGGCGATGCCGTCGATGGCTGGTTGATATGGCCCTCAAGAAACCACAAAAAGGCACCTCAAAACCGCGAACGGACCCCCCAGGTGAATCACAGTTCCAGGCCCTGATAGAAACGGCGCTGGACATTGTGGTCGTGCTCAATTATGACGGGACGTTCCGCTATCTAAGCCCCTCCGTTCAGCGGACTATCGGCTACTCTCCGGAAGAACTGATCGGAGAAAACGCCTTCGCTTATATGCACCCAGATGACGCGGGCGAACAGCAAGAAGTGTTCAGCGTGGTTGTCTCTGACCCGGATCTCGATACTGCGGGTGCTCCTCGGTCTTTTAGGTTCCGCCACAAAAAGGGCCATTGGGTCCTCATGGAGACTATCAGCACCAAGCTACCGGAAGGCCCGGTACCACCGGTTATCGTGATCAATGCCAGAGACGTCACGGAACGGCTGCAATCCGAGGAGTCACTGCGCAAGGCGGCTGAGTCGGAGCGTCGGTTGGCGCAAGAGCATGAGATCATCGCTGAAATTGGCCGCATCATTAGTTCTACGCTCAATATCGACGAAGTGTTCGAACTGTTTGCCACCTAGGTGAGCCGTCTCATTGAATTTGACATGGTCGTAGCGAGTATTGTTGATCCAGTGAATGAGACAACGATACTGAGGTATTGGTCTGGTCCAATAGAGTACAGGGCTAATTTTCAGACAACCGTACCGCTCGAAGGGAGCGTAACCGGTCGGGTTGTGGACAGCGGTAAGCCGGTGGTGGTGTCTCCTGAGGATATCCGGAAAACCTTTGTGCATCTTTCCGACAGTCAAATGGGCGGAATTCTTTCTTGGCTGGGGCTCCCCATGGTCAACCGTGGTGAGACCATCGGCGCATTGTTGTTATTTTCCTCAAAAGCGGAGGCATTCTCTGATCTGGATATCGCTCTGGCAGGCAGGGTGAGTTACCAGATCGCCGGCGCCATTGATAATGCCGGGTTGTTCGAGGGGTTAAAAAGTGCTGAGATCGACCTGGCGAATAGTGTGATTGAGCGCAGCGAAGCAGCATCTCAAAACGAAGTGATTGCCGAGATTGGCCGGGTCATCAGCTCGACGCTGAACATCGAAGAAGTCTACGAGTCCTTTACTGATCAGGTGCGAAAACTGATCGGCTTCGACGTGCTGGCTATCTGCATCGTGGACCGGGAAGGCCGGATGGGCCAGATAGCCCATCGTGTGGGAGACGACCTTGTAGGAAACCGGATTGGCAATTGGATACCTATCGATGGAAGTATCACCGGTGAAGCTGCCAGATTAAAACAAACGATAATCGTGCAGGGAGTCTCGGAGCAGGAGCTCCAAGAGAAATTTCCGTTCACCGTTGCAAGTTACCAGGCCGATGTCCGGTCTTGGCTGTGTACTCCGCTGATCAACGGTGGGGAGTTTGTCGGCTCTCTCCTGGTGCTTTCAAAGACGGAAAATGCGTTCACAGATCGAGACGCCGAATTGGCACAGCGTATTGGTAACCAAATCGCCGGTGCTATTGATAGCGTCAGACTCTATGGAGATCTAAAAACGGTCGAGGCAGCCCTCACCGATAGCAATACCAGCAACCAGATGATCCTGGAGACTGCTCACGACGCGTTCGTAGGTATTGACGACGAGGGGAAGGTGGTTGCCTGGAACCCGCAGGCAGAGACAGCCTTTGGCTGGACAGCGAGCGAAGTTATGGGGCGAATCTTAGCCGACCTGATCATTCCCAACCGTTTCGTCGGACAACACATGGCCGGACTCAGCAATTATTTGGTTGCGGGGCAGGGGACAGTGGTCAACCGGCTCATCGAGATGGTGGCCAGGCACCGTGACGGTAGCGAATTCCCGGTGGAACTGACGATATCCCCATTGAGATTGGGCGACCGTTATTTTTTCAATGCGTTCATACGGGACATCACCGACCGGAAGGAATCCGATGATGCATTGACCCGGTCTGAAGAAAGGTTCCGCGCGGTCTACAACAACGCTGCAAATGGTATCGGCACTCGCACCCTAGACGGTACTCCGAAGGACCTGAACCCCGCTTTCCTGAACATGGTGGGCTACACCATGGAAGAGGTCAGAGCCCTGAAACCAGGCGTGCTATTCGACATCGAGTATTTAGAGATCGAGAAGCGTATGTTCGACCGGGCTCTCCAGGGTGAGGACATGCCGCCCTACGAGAAGGAATATATCCACAAGGACGGGACGAGGGTTGCCACGGAGGTCAGAGCCAGTCTGGAGCGTGACGACGAGGGCAACGCCATCGGAATCGTTGCGGTGGTTACCGATATCACCCAACGCCAACAGTTGGAAAGAGAGATTGCCCAATACACCGAGAGCCTCGAGATCGCCAACGCGGAGTTGCAACAACTCGATCAGCTGAAAGACGAGTTCATCTCGACTGTTTCCCACGAATTAAGGACCCCGCTGACCTCGATCAAGGGCTCCGCTGAGATACTGTTGGCCTACGATGATGAGGATCGTGAGACCAGGCTGGAATTCCTCCGCATCATCAACAAAGAATGCGACCGTCTCACTCGCCTGGTGACTGAGGTCCTGGACCTCTCGCGCATGGAATCTAGGGAGATGAATTGGAACTGGGGAGAGGTTGACCTGGAAGAGGTTGTGTCCGCAGCCGTGGACGGCACTCAATCACTATTGCTGCAGAAGGGCTTGTCCATCACCGTTAAACTGGAGCCTGAAATGCCTCACTTCTGGAATGACCGAGACCGGTTGGTCCAGGTGGTCACCAACCTGCTGAGTAACTCGATCAAGTTCACCCCTGCAGGCGGGGAGATTCAGGTAAAAGCCAGCAGAACGACCAGCGTGGATCAGGAAGAAATGCTGGAGCTCTGCGTTTCCGACAACGGCATCGGTATCCGGATGGCCGACCATTTAAGCATCTTTCAGAAGTTCAAGCAGGTGGCGGAGACACTGTCCGATAAACCGACGGGCACCGGTCTGGGCCTGCCCATCTGCAAAGAGATCGTGGAATACTTCGGCGGCGATATGTGGGTGGATAGCGAGTTGGGCAAGGGCAGCGCCTTCTACTTCACGGTGCCAGTGAGCGCAAAAAAAGAGCAACCTGGCAAGCAGGCGAAATCTGAACGCTCCGCGTCCAATCTACCCTAGACCCGGTTCCAGTAGACCGGCGTGCCCGGTTTTAGTTCGCTTTGGGGCCGCTGATTAGGTCGAGGTATTTGTACCCGGAACCGGTGTTGAACAGGACAACCGATTCGTTCGGGTCCAAGAACTTCTGGTCCAGCAGCTTTTTCAGTCCGACCAGTGTTGCTGCACCCTCCGGCGCCGGGAAGATACCTTCTGCGGTGGCCATCTCGTACATGGCGTCGATCATCTCTTGATCTGAAACCGCCAACGCCGTTCCACCGGTGGCCCGGATAGCTTCCAGAATCAGGTAGTCGGCGAATGGATGCGGCACTCGTAGCCCGTCGGCTTTGGTGGTGGCGTTCTCCCACATCTCCGACGTATCAGCCCCGGCGTCGAATGCCCTGACGATCGGTTGGCAGCCGTCGGCCTGGACCGATATGAACTTGGGCTGCTTCCCTTCTATCCAGCCCAGTTCCAGCAGCTCTTTGAATCCCTTGTACATACCGATGATCCCAGTGCCGCCGCCGGTAGGGTAGATCACGGCGTCGGGCATCTTCCAGCCCAGTTGTTGGACCATCTCCAACCCCATGGATTTCTTGCCTTCGGCGCGGTACGGCTCTTTCAATGTTGATAGGTCGAAGAAGCCCAGCTCTTTGGCTACCGCCACGGCTTCACGGCCGGCGTCATTGATCAGACCGGCCACCAAGTTCAACTCGGAACCGGCCACCAACGTCTCCTTCTTGTTGGCGTCGGGGGCGTCCTGGGGCATGAACACCTTGGTCTCCATGCCGGACCGGGCCCCGTAGGCGGCAGCAGCACCGGCAGCATTTCCGGCCGAGGGCATAGTGAACCCTTTTACCTTCAGTTCAACAGCTTTGGATACGGCAGCAGATATGCCTCTGGCCTTGAAAGTTCCGGTGGGGTTAAGGCCTTCTTCTTTGATGTAGAGTTCCCGCATGCCCAGTTGCTGGGCCAGGTTCTTCGACTTGATCAGCGGGGTACCGCCCTCGCCCAGGGTGATGATGTTGGCGGGGTCGTTCACCGGAAGAAGCTCAGCGTATCGCCACATGGAATCTGGCCGGCTGACCAGGCTGTCGCGGTCGACTTCCCGTCCAAGTTTGGCCAGGTCGTAACGGGCGAACAGCACCTTCTCACAGCATGGGCTGATGCCGATCAACTGCTCGTGGGGATAGCTCTTGCCGCAGACGGTGCATTCCAGATGGCTGATATAGCTGGTCATGGGGTCCCTAATCTCCTTCCTGGCTCGCTGTTCTGGCTGGCTCGCCCATACTATACGCCAGATAATGGCCTGCGTAACATGACGACTCGCACGGCAGTGGACCGCTCCCCTTGCCACCGGCCCGGTGGTTCAGTAACATGCCCGCTACATGCCCGGCCGATACTGGCGGCGCGATACAAAGGAGCACTATGAAACTGGTATTCTTCGACGATTTCAAATTAGGCGTGGTGAAAGACGACACCGTGGTGGACGTTTCCGGCGCGGTGAGCGGCATCCAACACACCTCGCCTCAAGACCTGATAAATAAAGTTATCGAGAATTTCTCCCAGCACCGGAGCGCACTCCAGCAGGCAGCGGACAGCGGCCAGGGAACGCCGCTGAACCAGGTACGTCTGCGCTCGCCACTGCCCAAGCCGCCCAACATCATCTGCATGGCGGTGAATTACATGGAGGACGGCACCCGTGATGAGCCGGCTCCCATCAACGCCTTCCAGAAGTCCCCGAACTCAGTCATCGGCGATGGCGACACCATGGTGCTGCCCGACATCCCCGCCTCCATCTTTGAAGGCGAGGCTGAATTCGCGTTGGTTATCGGTAAACACGCCAGCAACGTCAAACAAGAAGATGCTTTCGACTACATATTCGGCTACATGAACTTTATAGACGGCTCGGCTCGCGGTTTACAGGCGGGAGGCAACACCTTCTACCAGATGAAGTCCCGGGACACGTTTGCGCCCATGGGACCCTACCTTGTTACTGCCGACGAGATCGACGACCCGCAGAAGCTGTCCATCAACCTATGGGTCAACGAAGACCTGAAACAATCTTTCAACTCCGACGATATGGCCCACAAGATTCCCAGGATCATCGAGTGGGTCACGTCCATCCACGAGCTTGAGCCTGGCGACGTCATCGCCACCGGGACCAATCACCGGGGCCTGAGCGCTTTCATGAACGATGACAAGATCGAACTGGAAGTGCAGGGACTGGGCACACTGCACTTCAGCGTGCAAGACAACCTTAAGCGCACCTGGCCCAGGACGACGCGTCTGGAGATGGCCGATTCCGGCCGAGAGGGCACCGTGCCCCAGGAAGGCGGGAAGTACGCCTAGACTTCTGGAAGAAAACTTATTCCGCAAGTAGGATCAATAGGGCGGTTCTGCCAGCGTAAAAGGTGGGGCCGCCTTAGTAATTTCAGGGATCAATACGGTCAATAGGAGCAACAAAAAATGGCTGAGTACGAAATTTCTATGGAAGAATTCAAGTTCATGGCCGACCGGGCTGGTCTGGGCATGGACCAGGCGGAACTGGACCACCTGAAGCCCGTCTATGAGTTGTATATGGAGTACACGGCGATGGTCCACTCCGTAAATTTTGGCCCCGAAGAGATGGTGGTGGAGTTTCACCCCGATTAAATTGGCAGATTGGATGCCACGCAGACTGATCGATCAGAATAGAGGGTGAGAAAAATGGCACAGACAGACCAGAAACTACATCATCTGACCATCCACGAGGCAGGCAAGCTGCTGAAGAACGGCGAGCTGTCTCCCGTGGAGCTAACTCAAGCTTTCTTTGACCGGATCGCCGATACCGACGACCGGCTGCACTCATTCATCACGCTATTGACCGAAGAGGCCATGAGCGAAGCCCGCGCCGCCGAGGCGGAGATCCGCAGCGGCCGCTACCGTGGCCCGCTACACGGAATACCCATAGCCCTGAAGGACCTCTACGACACCGCAGGGATCCGCACGACTTCCGGCTCTCGAGTCGATTTCGATCGTGTTCCCACCGAGGACTCGACTGCCACCGCGCGGCTGAAAGATGCTGGCTCCGTCCTGCTGGGCAAACTGGCCATGCACGAATTCGCTCTGGGCGGCCCGGACTGGACGACGCCATTTGAGCCGGCCTGCAACCCCTGGAACCTGAAGCACATCACCGGCGGCTCCAGCAGTGGATCGGCCTCGGCTGTTTCGTCAGGGCAGGCCATGGGCGCTCTTGGTTCTTGCACCGGCGGCTCCATCCGCGGACCGGCATCCCTCTGCGGCTTGGTGGGCCTGAAACCCACCTACGGCCGGGTGAGCCGCGCCGGCGTGGTAACCCTCAGTTGGTCCCAGGATCACGTGGGACCAATGACCTGGACGGTGGAAGACAGCGCCTACATGCTCCAGGCCATCGCCGGTCACGACCCCAAGGATCCCACCAGCAGCAAGGCTCCGGTGCCGGACTATTCGCTGTCGCTCAGGGAAGACATCAGGGGCAAGACATTTGGGCTGCCCCGGCATTACTTCTTCGACGACGACCCCAGCGTAAACGCCGAGGTGGTGGCCGTTGTCGAGAAGGCTGTGGCTGAGTTGGAGAAGCTGGGCGCCAAGATCGAGACCATCGAGCTGCCCAGTCTGGAATACGTACGGGCGGCCAACACCATTATCATGGTCAGTGAGGCGTTTGCCTTCCATGAGCCGAACCTCAAGACCAGACCCCAGGACTTCGGTGAGATCGTCCGGGCCAGGTTCCGTATCGGCGGGATGCTGAGCGCCGGTGACTATCTACAGGCCCAACGCTGCCGGCAATGGAGCAAGCGGGAATTCGCGGCTGCGCTGCGCAAGGTGGACTTCTTCGTAACCCCCACCATGACCCAGCCGGCCGCGGCATTTGAAGGCTATGACCCCACCGACACGATTCGGGGCCGGAGCTTCACCGCTCCATTTAACGTGACCGGACTGCCGGCCATCTCGGTGCCCTGCGGGTTCACTGAGGCCGGTCTGCCCGTGGGCATGCAGATAGCGGGAAAAGCATTTGATGAGCCAGGGGTGATACAGGCCGCCTACACCTACCAGCAACACGCCCGCTGGTACGAGACCAGGCCCAATATCTAGTCGTCGGCTGGGTCTGGGAGCGGGTTCGAGGACGGACCCGAGCCCGGACTCTGAACCGGAGTAGACCGGGCTTCCTCGGGTAGACCGTCTTCCCAGTCCAGGATCAGCACCCTGCCGGGCTTGTCCATGGACATGATGACCACTGCGCCGGCCAAGCTGGTGGCTACAGAAAGCGCGATGGTTATTTGGTAGTTGTCGAAGAAACCGAACAACACGCCGCCGATCCATCCGCCGGTGGCCATGCCCAGCATCGCGCCGGACAACTGCCAGCCGAAAGACCTGCCCAACGAACCTTCGCCGTAGTAGCGGCGGTTGATGATCGGGAAGGCTGACCCTTCTCCGCCATATCCGATGCCAAAGACCACTGCGAAGAGATAGAAGCTCCAGGTGTCGTTGGTCCAGAAAAGCATCAGCACCGGCAGTCCCTGCAGCACGTACATAACCGCCATGGTGCCTCTGGCGCCCAGGTTATCGGCCATCACGGGGGTCAGGAACCGGGTAATTGCGCTGACCAATGCCAGGGTGCTAAGGACCCCGGCCGCCGCCACCGGCCCGACCCCAGCCAGCACGGCGATGGGGACGATGTAGACGATGACTATGGCATGGGATGTGCAACCTAGATAATGGATCAGCACCAGTTTCCAGAAAGCGGATGTGGATTGTATGGATGCCGCCCGGACCTTGTCCCGGAGCATGCGAATCTCTCGGGTGAACCGTGTGTTGACCTCTCCTGCCCAGGCTCCGCCGAACGGGTCCAGACCCATGTCGGCCGGTTTGCTGCGGAAGAAGAATACGATCATGGTCATCGAGATTCCGCAACCGATCCCCATGCTCCAGAAAGCGAGACGCCAGTCGTAGTTGGCTAGGAGGATACCGATGAGCAGCGTCGTGCCGGCCGGTCCAACACCCTGGGCGCATTGCAACAACCCAACCCCAACGCCCAGCTTCGCTCGGAACCAGTAGGTAGCGGTGGTTATCAGGGCCACATTCATGCAGGCCTGGGTGATACCAAGGAATATGCCGTAGGCGATCCAGATGTGCCAGACTTCCGTCGCCATCGCTGCAATCGCGGTGCCGATGAAGAATGTCGCCACTCCAACGAAGAGCACCTGCCGCCCGCCGTACTTGTCGGTGGCCATTCCGATGAACGGAGATAATATGGCGCTCATGATGGCGGAGATGCCGTAAGCGAGAGTGATCGAGCCCTGGCTCCAGCCGTATTCGTCCTGGAGCGGCAGGATCACCACGCCGAAGGCCTGGGTGATGGAACCCCCGGCCAGATACAACAAAACTGACAGCCCGATTATGATCCAGGCGTAATGTACTTTAGGTAAACGTAATGGCATTGAGATTGCTTGGATTGAACCTTGATATGAGATGCTGGAACGTAACTGGCGGTAGATTATTCGAGTTCCGCCAACTTAGGGCTGCCAGGTAGAGTAGTGGAGGCTCGGATTCGCGTCAATCCGCCGATTGGGTGTGAAGCGCCTAGGTACGCTTAAAACTTGAGTTTAGGGCAGAGTTTTCCACATCTGTCTTGAACAACTCGGCAATGGAGATAACGTCGGTTTGTAATGAAGAATATTCGGCAATATCGATAGGAATCGGATGTCCGTGAGCTATTGGATTACGGTTACCTAGTAATTTTTGGTCAATTATGGGGCCCTTCATCAGAGAATCTGGTCTTTTGCTCGCCACTCCACCGGTAATATCTTTGAAATTCAGGGTGGATGTCTAGCTCATGGTCGCGATACAAATTCATAAGTTCACCGATTGACATCGGATATCCATCGCTTCTGACTTCATTCCGACGGGCTTCGATTTCTTCGGTAAGTCCCATATCACACCTTTTGGTCAGGAATTGATGTTCAGTATAACCAAAAATATGGTCTTTGGGGCTAACGCCATTTGGTCTACTAGACTATTCTCTGTACGACAAATGGAGTCTCAGAACCAAACCCATTAGCCGACCCCCGCCCACGGCTGACCGAAAACAGGGTAAAATTGTCCGACCGGCCGAGTTTGTTACCGCCGTACACTCGAAGTCCCCGAGACAACATGAACGCCAACGGCCAAAAACCTGACCTGATACTCAGCATCCTCGACCAGAGCCCGTCTCACCAGGGAGAGGATGCCGCCCAGTCGTTCCAGCGCACGATCGAGCTGGCGACCAAGGCTGACGGCTGGGTCTACCACCGCTATTGGGTGGCCGAGCATCACAGCTCCGACCGTGTGATGGGGTCTTCGCCTGAGGTTTTGATATCCCATCTGTTGGCCAAGACCAGCCGGATACGCGTCGGCTCCGGCGGCGTGATGCTGCAGCACTACAGTCCGTACAAAGTAGCTGAGAACTTCAACGTACTGGCGTCCCTCGCCCCTGGCCGTGTTGACCTTGGCATCGGCCGCGGCCCCGGTGGGTTGCCCCAGTCGACCATGGCCCTGCAACAGGCGGCCGCCGGCGAACGGGACATCGGCGACAAGATCACCGAATTACGAAACTTTCTGGGCGATGACTTGCCTGCGTCCCATCCCCTGCACGGACTTTTGGCCAGTCCGAAACCTCCCGAGGCACCGGATATATATCTTCTGGGCACCTCGGCTTCCAGCGCCGAGATGGCCGCTGAGTACAGCATCCCTTATGTGTTTGCGCTATTCCTCAACAGTGATCAAGGCGTCATGACCGAGGCTATTAAGACCTACCACAGCCGATTCAACGCCGCCGGTCCGGGCCAGAAGCGGGCCATGCTCGCGCTGCCGGTGGTGGTGGCCGAATCGGCCGACGAGGCCGCCGGTTACGCCGCCGACATCAAGGTCATCCGCATCAGCCTGGAAAGCGGGCGGACTTTGACCGCCGGGAATATGCAGTCGGCCGAGAACTTTGGCAAACAATCCGGCGAGAAGTATGAGATCAATGTCTATGACGCGCCAGTGGTCCATGGCTCCCCGGAGATAGCGCTCCAGAAACTGCTGGATATGCAGACATTACATAACGTAGAAGAGATAGTGGTGGTCACCGCCATCAATGACTTCCAAAAGCGGCTCCGGTCCTACGAGTTGCTGAGTCAGGCCATGACCGACAGGATCAAAAGTTCAGAAACAGGGCAGGAAGTAGCATGACCGAACAACGCAAGATGCGATTGGGCGTATTCTTTTCCGGAAGCGGTGGCAATATGGCGTCGTGGCGTCACCCAAGTTCGGTGCCCGACGGCGCGGTGAACCTGAATTACTACCGGGGGATGACCCGCAAGGCCGAGAACTCCAAGCTGGACTTCGTCTTCTTTGGCGACGGGCTTTATATCAGCGAGAAATCGCATCCCAATTTCCTGGTCCGATTTGAGCCGCTGACCCTGCTGGCCGCCTTGTCCATGGACACGACCCACATCGGGCTGGCCGCCACCCTTTCCACCACCTATAGCGACCCTTACACGGTGGCCCGGCAGTTTTCATCTATTGACCACCTGAGTAACGGGCGCGCCGGCTGGAACATCGTCACCTCGCCGCTGGAGGGTTCTGCTGCCAACTACAGTAAACCGGAGCACCCCCAACACGACCTGCGCTACCGCATGGCCGACGAGTTCGTGGAGATCACCAAGGGGCTCTGGGACTCGTGGGAGGACGACGCATTCATCCGCGACAAAGAATCGGGCGTATTCATCGACCCGGCAAAGTTGCACCGGCTCGATCACAAAGGAGAGTTCTACTCGGTGCAGGGCCCGCTGAACATCTCCCGCTCCAAACAGGGCAGCCCAGTTCTGATTCAAGCAGGCTCATCCGAAGCAGGCCGGGGTTTTGCCGCCAAGGTCGCCGACGCCATCTTTACCGGACAGGCCACCAGCGACGAAGCTGCCGAGTTCTACAAAGACATCAAAAGCCGGGCCAAAGAGGCAGGCCGCGACCCCAATCAGGTGTTGATCCTGCCGGGATGCTCGCCCGTGGTTGGGAATACCCCTGAGGAAGCTGAGGCCAAGTACCAGGAGATCGCCAACCTGGTGGTCATTGACGACGCCCTGAATTACCTGGGCCGCTACTTCAACGACATGGACTTCTCACCCTATGAGCTAGACGACCCATTCCCCGACCTCGGGGACTTTGGCCGCAACGGCTGGGAGAGCACCACCGACCGGATCAAGCAGGTGGCCAAAGACGAAAAACTGACCCTGCGCGAGATGGCGCTGCGTTCCACCACCCCCCGGAGCGAGTTCATCGGCACTCCAACTCAGGTGGCCGACTCGATGCAATCCTGGTTCGAAAACGGCGCGGCCGACGGCTTCATGCTGGTGCCCAGCGTGCTGCCTCAGGGTTTCAACGACTTTGTAGACTACGTACTCCCCATCCTGAAAGAACGCGGTCTCTTCCGCACCGAGTACGAAGCCGACACGCTGCGTGGCAACCTAGGCCTCCCCAAACCCGAAAACCGCTATTCCAAGCACGCCGCGAACGTCACCAAAAGTTAATATCCCCTCTCCCGTCGCAGCGGGAGAGGGCTAGAGTGAGGGCTTCCACTCTCGCCAAGTCCTGCTCGACCAAGTCAATTCAACTAGGAGGCCCCCAATTGCCTATCCTGTTGGGCATCCACGGCACCGTAACCAACCCGGGCCGCCTGCACCAGGCCCTGGATTCGGCGCTGGCAGCCGCCGCAGCCGCTGACTTGTCGATCACCACGCAGACCCTCCACCTTGGCGACCACCAGATCTCCTTCGCCGACGGACGTCCACCGGAAGCCTACGGTGACGACACTCAGAAGGTATTGGAGCAGGTGTCTGCGGCGGACATGTATCTGATCGCCACTCCAATCTTTCGGGCGTCGTTCACCGGAGCGCTAAAGAACCTGCTCGACCACATCGCCGTCGAGACACTGATGGGCAAGGCCATTGGGCTGATTGGCATGGGCGCAACCGACCATCACTACCTGACCGTGGACACCCAATTGCGGCCCGTTCTAGCCTGGTTCGGCGCTCACCTGGTGCCCGGTCAGGTCTATCTGCAGTCGCAGCATTTCACCGACGGCAAACTTGCCGACCCCAAGGCCATCGCTGGCTTGGAGACCCTGGGCCGGTCGGTCGTCGCCATGCACAACTCCCTCTCGGGTAATTCGGACACAGCCGGGCCGTCACCCTTGGCCGCCAGTTAGACGTTGGCTGAAACAGTAGACACAACTCTTTTCAAAGAGACTGAAGCCGAGTCCGGGGAGCTTGTTCCCTACGGCGTCCCGGTCACGGCCTACCCCACCGCGTCGGGCCTGATCGTGGTCAACTCTCCGGGTTCCGGGGAACTGAAGGACGGCCGGGAGAACCGCTGGCGGAACCTGGGCCGTCATCTTCAAGAACGCGACTTGGTGACGATGGTCACCTACAACGCCCCCCGTCCCGACTTCCAAGTTCAATTGGAATGGGAGCCCTACTCCTACCGCGGCGCCAGTTGGAACAAGCTGCTCATCGAGAGCCTCTCCCACACTATTGACTGGGCTTTGGAGAACTCTGAGCAGCTCTGCGGGAGTGAGTCTCCGACGGTCTTTCTGACCGGATTCTCATCGGGCGGTTCTGCCGCCGGGGCAGTTGCGCACCGGTATCCCTGTGTGCAGAGGCTTTTGCTGCTCTCCACCTATGACAGCGTGGGAGACCCGTTCTACGAGGGCATAACGAATTTCACCGGAGACATCTACCTGGTCTACGGCGACCAAGACGATATGGCCGGTTACCTAGCCCGTATACTCCAGACGGGCGAGTTCGCCGCAAAGTCGTTCCTGGTCAGAGAAGCCCCGGACTGCGGCCACAGATTCGACGGCGAAGTAAACACCAAACTGATTACCCAGGCATTCCACTGGGCCTTCGAAGGTGACAACAGCCAAGCGATTACGGATTGCCCTTAGGATTCGAACTTTGCCGGCATGGGAGACTCAGTCCCTTCCCCCGCGCAAGGGGGAAGGTTAGGATGGGGGCCCCTCGCGGTTTTCCAACGCCGCAGGGCCAATGCACCAAAATCAAAGGAAGTTACAACAATGCCAAGAGAAACGATCTATCTGGGAGACAAAGCAGGCCAGCAGCTGGTCAAAGGGACCTGGAAGTACGCCCGGGGCTACGTGCCCGGCCAGCCCAACGAGGGGTTGGTGGAGCAGGTAGAGGGCAGCCCGGCGCGGCTCGCGGACTATGACGACTCCAGTTGGGCGGTCTGCGAGAACCTGGCCGAGCGGAACTCCCACGGCTTCAGCTTCATGTGGTACCGGATCAAGATCACACTGCCAGAAGAGGTCAACGGGCACCCCATCAAGGGAACTCGGGTGCAGTTCGAGACCTGCATCGACGACTACGGTGAGATCTGGCTCGACGGCGAATGCAACCGCGACCGGGGCGCCATCCAGGGATTCAACGTCGTCCAGCGGGTGGTGCTCAGCGACAACCCCAACCCAGGCGATCAGCACACCATCGCCCTGCTGGCCGCCAACGGCCCCTTAGCCGCCCCCGGCGGCACCGTTTTCTGCCGCTACGCCAACCTTGGGTTTGAATGGTCAGGCACCGAGAGCAGGCCGGACGGCCCGTAGGACTAACGACGTTAGTCCCTTAACGTAATGGTGCCGCCCCCGGCAGCGTGTTCTGTTGTCATAGCGAACACAAGATCGTGCAGAATTCAGGCGCGATTAGCTGCCTACGATTCTCGATTTAGGTCCTTGGTTCGTACCCAAGAAGGCGGGATCGGACGAATGCGCCAAGGTACCTGAGGTATTGACGCCCCGGCAGTTCCGACGTCTATGTAGTTCATCCCATCTCGATTGAACATTACATACTCAGAGACACGATCTTCGGGCGAGGATGTCGATATATTCCATCCGATTTTCGTTTGTGCTCCCCAGACATATGAACCGTCAGGTCTTGTGTGCGACTGCTCGTCAATGTATTCAAGGTTGAAGTCAATCCATTCCCCAAAAAATGGTTTGTATTCGACGGCTTCTTGGCTAAACCTCAAAGACGCGCGGGAATCTGACCTAATTTCGTAATCCCTAGGAAGAAAAGAGAGCTGAAAGACCTACGATACTCGCTACCCCGATCCGCGGTGGTCAAAATACCGATTGCCAAACTTAATTGGATATCTCTCAAGATCGAATTAGTTAAAGTTTCCATCGCGTCAGAGGATCTTAGACAATGCGCGATTTCATTTCGAATCTGCGCTAGGTCGTGAACTGTTTTGCCCTCCAACAGTTCGCCGGCCGAGACCCGTATCATATGTTCGATGCCCGCAAGCTTCTTGTCACGCTTGGTACCGGCAGGATTTCCACAAACTGTACAGGCAGATCGTGGTCCGTCGGGATGATAGATATCATCGAGTTTTGGGCCGATTGCTTCTAGACCGATCCAGGCAGCAAGATATCCATCTTGCGAACGATTAGAGGATAGGGAGTTGATGTGCCACCTAATTGCCAGTTCAAGGACTTGTCGGATGGTTAATTCGAGTTCGCCAATTCGGGTCAAAAGCTTTTCGAACTCGTATGGCTTAAGGGTGATTTGCCTCAAACGGTCCCGCTCGTTGAGATAGGCATAGATATTTTGCTCGATGATCCCATCATGGATTCCGATTTCAGCGAGCCTATTCAAGGTGGGGGAATGTATCGGTGAGCCACCATAAAACTGAGCCAACTGGCCGAGCTTTTCCCCGACCGTAATTGAGATGTCTTCGGCGATTTCGCGGTCTACTGCGATGAATTCAATCGTTGCCAATAGACCATTACATCGAGAAGTTCCTAAATGGTCTTCCTCCGTGGAAACCTTCCAGTACCCTCTGCGTATACCGAAATATTCGGGGGATGGCAACACAGAGTGGAATCTTGGGGATAGGTGAATTTCGGCCCTGACCGCGATTTCAGCAATATATCTCTGGCCTGATGTGCCAATTTCCAATCCGCTAGAATCGGTAAGAGCCATAGTTGGTATCATGCCCCTAAAGGTTGTACAACACGCTACATTCAGCGACCATTCTTGTCTATATCTTCGCGACATTTAACATGAATGACGGCCGTCTCCGGCGGCATTGTATTCAACCGCTACGCCGACCCGGCCTGCTTTTTTTGTGTGGCTCAACCCCATTTCTCACGACGCGTGCTGCGATGCTAGAATGCGCCGCAGCGTAACCCCTCCAGAATCCAGAGGATTGGTGATCCATGAAATTTGGTATTTTCTCCCACGTTGCTTGGCCGGATGGGGACACCCCGAAAAAGGCCTACGACGATAAGATCGAACAGGTGCTGGCGGCCGAGAAATGGGGATTTTATTCTAGTTGGCTTGCTGAGCACCATTTCACCCGCTACGGCGCGATCTCCAGCCTGCCCCAATTCCTGACCTACCTGGCCGCCAAGACCGATCGAATACGCCTGGGAACGGCGGTATCGGTCCTGCCGGTCCACGACCCAATCTTGCTGGCGGAACAGTTCGCCACCCTCGATGTCTTGAGCAACGGTAGGTTGGATGTGGGCATCGGCCGTGGGTTTTCGCCCGCTGAAGATGCCGTTTTTGGCATCGACCGCGAGACGACCAGCAGGCTGTACCTGGAATCGGTGGACGTGATCAGAGGTCTTTGGACCACGCCCGAATTCAGCTTCAACGGGGAATTCCACCACCTGGACAAGGTGACCTTGGTTCCCCAACCAATACAGCAGCCCCACCCGCCGCTCTACATGGCGGCCTTCCAGACATCAACCAATGTCGAAGCCGCCGCCGACCGCCAACTGCCGATCATCGTGGGCATCATCCTCGACCACGATGCCGCCGCCGGATGGTTTCAGGAATATCAAAAAATGGCCTCCGTCAGAGGCTTCTCGCCGGACGTATCAGAATGGCCGCTGCAACGCCCCATATTCGTGGCAGAGACTGAAGAAGAGGCGAGGGAGATTCCGCGGGAGGGTGTCCGCTGGATGTGGGAGATGATCGATTTCATCAGCCACAACAAACATCTTTCGGACATCCATCAGGACTTCCAAGGGTGGCGGAAGAACAACCCCTCTGAGGTTTCCTACGATGAGTTCCTAGAGAAAAAGGCGATCTTCGGGACGCCGGAAACCGTCGCCGCCAAGATCAAATGGCTGAGGGACACCTACAATATCCAACATCTGATCGGCGATTTTTCGGCCGGGGCCTTGGACCAGGAACAAGTCCTGAAATCGATGGACCTTTTCGCCAGCAAGGTCATGCCCCAACTGAGCTAATCAAGCGAATATGAATAACATCCAGCGTTCTGCAGCTCTGCTCTTGGCCATTGGGATAGTGATACTTGTTGCATGCGACAGCGGTTCACCGACCGCGACGGTGGCCGTTTCAACGACCGCAACTCCGGTCTCTAACGAAACGATTAACCCCACGCTTCAACCGGAAAGGACGCCATCGCCGTCAGATACGGAACACGTCGGCCGCTACAACACAAACCTGCAGTGGATGTTCAAGACCGAGGGCCAGATAAGGAGGACGCCAAGAATCTCCGACGGGACGGTGTACATCGGCAGCGATGGCCGGTTTGGAACACCAGGGTTGTACGGCATCGATACCGGTTCCGGAGAGCGGCTCTGGGTCTTCCCGGTGGACGACGGCGTCCAATCGTCTGTCGCTATGTCCGGCGGACTCGTGTATTTCGGCGGCCGGGATGACAATTTCTACGCCGTGGACGCTGGTTCTGGCGAGGAGGTCTGGAGGTTCGAGACAGGGGGCTGGGTCGACACTGACCCCGTCATCGTGGGGTCGACAGTCATATTCGGCAGTCGCGACCACAACGTATACAGATTGGACCTTCGGGATGGGTCCGAGATATGGAGGTTCTCCACGGGTGGAGAGTTGGTCTCATCCCCGGCGGTCTCTGATGGCCTGGTCTATATCGGCAGCAACGACAACAATATGTACGCCCTCGACGTTGCCACCGGAGAGATGCAATGGCAGTTTGCTACCTATGGCCGCGTGGAGTCATCCCCGCTGGTTGACGATGGGCTGGTCTATTTTGGAAGCTTCGACCGAAGCATGTACGCGCTGGACGCCGCAACCGGGGAGTTGGAATGGTGGTTCAAAACCGGTGCGATCGTGGTCTCTTCCCCGAGGCTGTTCGGAGACTGGGTGATATTCGGCAGCAATGACTACTCACTGTACGCCCTGCACGGTAAGACCGGGCAACTCGTCTGGACCTTCAACACGACGGGCAAGGTACTTTCCACTCCGGCGATCGATGACGGGATCGTGTATTTCGGGAGCAGCGACGGCAACCTCTACGCGCTTAGCGCCCTGACAGGGTCCGAAGACTGGCGGTACAAAACGACCGGTCAAGTGGTATCAACTCCGGTTGTTCATGATGGGACCGTTTATTTCGGTGATGCAGATCGGACCTTCTATGCTCTGGATGTTTCTGCAGAGGCGAGGGACGTTCCCGTTGCCGAGTTTGAAGCGGCGATGTTTGGTTCGGGTCCCATGCGTAACCGCACCTTCGAAGCCAAGCCTCTTGAAGAGTTGAGCGGGGTCAGGTGGCAGTTCCAACCCATCGGCGCCAGGCCTCGCTTTGGAGCTGAGATGACCACGGTTGGCCCGACCTATCGCAAGGGTTCCAACGGGGGGCGTCCGGTCAACTCCGGCATTGTTTGACGGCACGCTGTTCTTCGGTAGCGAGGACGGTCGTGTCTACTCGGTCGACGCGGACTCCGGCGAAGAGAACTGGAGCTTGGAGATCACGCGTAACTTCGCCTCAAGAGGATTGACTCCTGTGGAGTCATCTCCGGCGGTGGTAAATGGCGTGGTTTATTTCGGTAGTCTCGGCAATCACCTCTACGCGGTGGACGTGAAGAGCGGGCAGGAGAAGTGGCGGTTCCGGACGGACGGTGGTGTGTTCTCTTCGCCCCTGGTGATGGCGGACTCGGCGTACTTCGGCAGTTGGGATGGCTGGGTGTACGCAGTGGACAAGGCGAGTGGAGAAGAGAGGTGGCGGTTCAACACCGGAGGCGAAGTCTGGTCCTCCCCGGTAGGTGACGGCGATATGGTGTTTATCGGCAACGACAATGGCCGGCTCTTCGCTTTGGACGCCCGAACCGGAGCGGAGCGGTGGAACTTCCAGACCGGGGATAGCATCACTTCTACACCGGCATTGGGCTCTGACAGGGTCTACTTTGGCAGCATGGATAACCATCTGTACGCTTTAGACTTGAGAACCGGGCAGCTGGAATGGCGGTTTGAAACCGGAGATGCCGTACTCTCTTCGCCCGCCTTGCGTGGAGCCGTCGTCTATGTGGGGAGTCATGACGGAAACCTCTATGCGGTGGACACCGGCAACGGTCAGGAGATCTGGCGCTTCACCACTGGCGGCGAGGTGAAAGCCTCCCCTTCGATCGCCGGAGATACCATATTCATCGGAAGTTTCGACGGCCGGATCTACGGCTTAGACTCCAATACCGGAATGGAGCTTTGGCGCTTCCAGACCCAAAATAAGGTATTCTCTTCTCCGGTGCCTGGAGATGGCGTGGTTTATGTCGGAAGCGACGACGGCCACGTCTACGCTCTGGGAGACGTACGGTCCGGAGGGCGCTGACCCTTGGGCCTAAGAGAGGACTAAATGCGACTCGAGAACAAAGTAGCTTTGATCAGCGGCGGGGCCAGGGGAATCGGTGCCGCCATCACCAAGATCTTCGCCCGGGAAGGGGCCAAGCTCGTCATTGGCGACATCCTGGAAGATGAAGGACGCAAGACCGCTGACGAGGTCACCGCAGCCGGCGGAGAATGCTTCTTCGTCCGGCTGGACGTCACCAGCGAGGCCGATTGGGCACAGGCGGCCGAAGAAGTGAAAGCCCGGTTCGGCAGGCTGGATATCCTGGTCAATAACGCCGGCATATCTGCGCGGGGCACTGTCGAGGAAACCAGCGAAGCCGAGTGGACACGGACCATGGACATCAACGTTAAAGGCGCTTTTCTTGGGACCAAGCAGGCCATACCCATGATGCGGGCGGTCGAAGGCGGCTCCATCATCAACATCTCTTCGGGAGCTGGCATCGCCCCCCAGCCCGGTACGTCCGGCGCCTATGCCGCCAGCAAGGGCGCGGTGCGCATATTCACCAAGTCGACGGCCATCCAATACGCCCAGGAAAACATCCGCTGTAACTCGGTGCACCCCGGTCCGATCGAGACCGACATGCTCTTGGCCACCAGGCCCGACCCCGGCTTGCTCGATACGATGATGGGGCGCGTTCCCCTGGGCCGGTTCGGAAAGGCCGAAGAGATCGCCAACGGAGTGCTCTATCTGGCCACCGACGAGTCGTCCTTCGTCACCGGCTCGGAGCTGGTCATCGACGGCGGCCGCACCGCCCAGTAGCCGATGCTCCATCCCCTGATTTTTGACCCGGTTGACTGGCGGTCGGGCCGGAAGCTGGCTGAAGGCTATATAAAGAGCCCGCCCAACTCAAAATAGACCATACGTCGGGTTACACGTGACATGAGAAACGGCCCACGATTCAATCGTGGGCCGTTTTTTCGTTGAACCGTCGATGGAATGTTTGCCTGGTCTGGCATCTGGAAGTACAATCTCCCAGACTCAGGGTTTGTGTAGCGGCAACCCGGATAGAAAAATTCTGGAGAGGGTTGGGCATGGCCAGCGAAACTTCAACTGTGGTCTCTCTGCATGGGGTGGATGTCCCCCTGGTCCGCAGGGGGGCTGGGCCTCCGGTCCTAGTGCTCCACGGCGGCGAAGGCCCTTTGGACGGTCTGCCGTTCACTGAGAGCCTCTCAAGCAACTTTGAGCTGCTGCATCCGACCCATCCCGGGTTCGACGGTACACCCATCCCGGAGCACTTCGATAACCTCCAGGACCTGGTCTTCTTGTACCTGGACCTGATTGATTCCCTGGACTTGCATGACGCCATCTTGATGGGCTTTTCCATGGGCGGCTGGCTGGCAACCGAGATTGCCGTGATGAACACCGGGCGGTTCTCCAAGCTGGTCTTGGTGGACTCGGTGGGCATCAAACCCGGCGGCCCATTCGACCGGGACGTGGCCGACGTTTTTGCCAGCTCTGCGGAAGAATTGTTGAAAGCCACCTGGCATGACCGCTCTCTGGCCCCCGACCATGCGGCGATGTCCGACGAGGCAATGCAGATTGTGGCTGCCAACCGAGTGGCCCACGGGCTCTATACCTGGGAGCCGTACATGCATAACCCCAAGCTCCGTTACCGGCTGCACCGCATCGACATCCCGACCCTGCTGGTTTGGGGTGAGAACGACGGCATAGTATCGGCGGACTACGGCGCTGCCCTGCGTGACCTGATACCCGGAGCCAGTCTGTCCGTGATACCCGAAGCTGGCCATCATCCGCATATCGAACAGCCCGAACAGTTCGCGGCCCGTTTCCTGGAATTCGCCAACGGTTAGGTTGGCGGCAAAATAATTTTTAAGTAGGTGCCTGATTTGAGAGCCTGGTTTTTCACCGAGGACGCCTATCCCTACCTGCCCGATGAAGACTCCTATGAGTCCATCCGGGTGAACCTGCCCAACAAACATTTCGACCCCAGTACCGGGGCCGACCTCTACCACATGTATCTGGACATGTGGTGTGCGGCCGACGAGATGGGGCTGAACATCATGAACAACGAGCACCACCAGACGGCCACCTGCATGGTCCCGGCGGCCCCCATCATGCTGGGTATCCTGGCCCGGGAGACCAAGAACGCCCGGCTTTTGATCCTGGGCAACCCGGTAGCCAACCGCAGCCAGCCCGTTCGGGTTGCCGAAGAGATGGCGCTGATCGACGTGCTGTCCAAAGGCCGGTTGGAATGCGGCTTCGTGCGCGGAGTACCCTACGAGAGCGCCCCGGCCAACGTCTTTCCTTACCGGGGCACCGAGAAGCTATGGGAGGCCCATGACCTGATAACCAAGGCCTGGACGACCCATGACGGCCCCTTCAATTTCGAAGGCCGTTGGTTCCACGCCCGCCAGGTCAACATCTGGCCCCGGCCCTACCAGCAGCCGCACCCGCCGGTATGGGTGACCATGGGCAGCGCCGGGTCGGCGGAACAGGTGGCCCAACGAGGCCACATCGGCGCCGTGTTCCTGGCTGGATACCCGCGAATACGGGATATCTTCGAGGGCTACCGCAAGGGCTATACGGAGGCCCACGGCACGGAGATGCCCATCGACCGGCTGGCCTACTGCGCCATGATCTGTGTCGGAAACACCGAGCAGGAAGGCCTGGACGGTGCGGAGAAACTGCTCTGGTACATGAGCTCCAACAAGGTCCCGCCCCAGTACAGCAACCCACCTGGCTACCACCCGCCGGCGGTGGCGGCCACCATGATGCGGGGCGATAGTTCCGGCACAGGCCTGCCGACATCTACCACCCTTTCCGAGCAGATGGCGCGGGGCAACGTCTTCGCCGGTACGCCTGACCAAGTCTACGACCAGATCAAGAAGTTCTACGACTACTGCGGCGGCTTCGGCAACCTGATGATGATGAGCCAAGCCGGGTTCATGACATTCGACGAGACCCTGGCCTCGATGAAGCTATTCAGCGAGGAGGTCTACCCCCGATTGAAGGAACTGACCGCCAGCTACGACCCCGGTCAGATGCGGGAGACACAGGCTTCCTTGCCCGACGTCGAGAACGTCGACATCAGCACCCTGGCATCCGAGTTCGTGCGTTAGGCTGAGAAGAGGATATGGCCACCGTCACCGAATCCCGAATACCCTCCCTGATCCAAAAAACCGTGCTGTGGGTGAGAGACCACCGCAGTGGAGCGTTTGCCGGGCTGACCTTTGCCGTCTCTGTGTCGTTGGCTCTGTTTTTCGGCCTCTCCAATCTCGGCGAATCCGACCCCAAATTAACCTATGAGATCGTGCGGGAGACCGACGTGCTCGACGTCCGGACTCCTGTGGAAGACCTTCAAATAACCTTCCAAAGCGAAGACATACAGGGTGAAAATCTCAACCTGCGCATCTACGCTATGCGGGTGATCAACAACGGCGAGGTCGACATACTGCAGACCCAGTTTGACCAGGACCAAGTCTGGGGATTAAAGGTGATCGACGGCCGTGTGATCGAGGCGAGGCCCATCGAGGCCAGCTCTAGCTACCTGAACGAGAAATCCAACCCTCAGGTACTGGACGAGAATATAGTCCAGTTCGACAAGGCGATCGTGGAGAAGGGGCAATTCTTCTCCTTCAACATGCTGGTTGTCCACGCCAAAGACGTCACGCCCGAGATCGTATCGATGGGCAAGATAGCGGGTGTCGATGAGATAGTTGTGACGCGCGTGCCAGTGGAGGTTGAGGGGCCAGGGTTCCTTTCCGACCTCTTTGGCGGCGGTTGGGCGGTACAACTCGTCCGGGCGGTCCTATTCCTCTTTGGCGCCGCAGTGATACTGGGATTATTCGCCGCTGGAGTGCTGGCCTACTCTTACTTCAGAGGAGTCCTCCGTCGCCGCCGCGTCGGGAACTCGGTGGTGGTGAAGACCTTGACCAGCCAGAAGCAGCGTGACCTGCTGTCAGAGGTCTATTTGAACCACGGCATGGCCGGTGTGCGCGACCTGCGGGAGAAGCTGGGCAGCTCGGAGCGCCTGGAACTTGAGGCGGCGACTTTGGGAACACTGGTCTTAGCCGGCGAGTTGGAATTCCGCATACCCCCCGCCTACTATTCAGCAGCGTCACTGGAAGAAGCAGAGGCCCTGTCCCGGGACGAAGATGGCAACGTCACCGCCGACCAAGAATTTCAGGAGCGCCTGGAACTCTTCCTCCAGGAACTGAGCGCCAGCCGCAGGATATTCTAAGAGAGAGCGAAAGTCTCCTCTCCTGCGCACGGGTTAAGGTTAGGGTGAGGGAGCCTCTTACCCGCAGTCCAGGTTGGACTGCGCAGCCGTGGTTCGACGGGGCTCACCACGAACGGAATATGAGCGGACGTGCGAGCAGGTTAACAACCAGAAAAACCGTTGGAGGTGAGGGCAACTGTTCTTAAGAGGCCAACTTGGTAGCTTCAGAGCGGTGGTTCGACGGGGCTCACCACGAACGGAGTTGGAGCAGGCAATCAGCCACAAAAACCGTTCGTCCTGAGCTCCGTCGAAGGGCGTCCATAAGTCATGTTCTGGCCGGAAATACCGCCGTATCTTTGGCCTGAGCAGTAGAGACAAGATAGACTACAGATCCGAGCGATTAATTAGGTGATGCAAGATGGCTAACGATACGACCAAGACCGGCCCCGGAGCGCTGACCCACGAGAGTGTGGCCGAGTACCGGGAGAGCTTCGACTCCGACTTAAATAAAAAACTGGTACAGAACGTCGTCACCCAGCACGATGTGAACGACATAGCCCTAAGCCGGTCCATCGTCACCGAGTCACCTCATTCGTTCTCCATAGTTTTGGACGATTGGGGGGTGACCAACCAAGCCCGGTCCGGCCGCTGCTGGATGTTTGCCGGCCTGAACCTGTGCCGCGTCGACACCAGGAACGTCCTCAACGTTAAAGAATTTGAATTCAGCCAGAACTATCTGATGTTCTGGGACAAACTTGAACGGGCCAACTTTGTATTGGAAGCGATCATCGAGACCGCCGACCGGCCGTCCGACGACCGCACCGTTGCATTCTTGCTGCGGAACCCGATCTCCGACGGCGGTCAGTGGGACATGTTCACCGCCTTGGTGGCCAAACACGGCGTCGTCCCCAAGACCTCGATGCCCGAGACCGAGAGCTCGGCCAACTCAGGCCGCATGAACTCCAGTCTGAACTACCAGACTCGTCAGGGCGCCAAGCGGATCAGAGACGCTTACGCCAGCGAGTCGGGCCTAGACGAACTGCGCGGTATCAAGGACCAGACCCTGAAGGTCATCTACGACGTGCTGTGCATCCACCTAGGCACGCCGCCCACCGAAGTCGACTGGCAGTGGAAGGACAAAGACGGCGACTTCACTCGCTCCGGCAAACTGACTCCCCTTGAGTTCGCCGAAAGCTACCTAAAGACCGATATCCACGACTATGTCAGCCTGGTGCACGACCCGCGGGAAGGCAGCCCGGAGGGCGCGACGTTCACGGTAGAGTACCTAGGAAACGTGATTGACGCCCCGTCCATCCGGTATCTGAATGTCGATATCCAGCTCATGAAGGACATCACCCTGAAGATGCTGGAGGACGGCAAGCCGGTCTGGATGGGCTGCGACACTGGCAAGCAGATGCACCGGGACCTGGGTCTGTGGGACGCCGACTTGTTCGACTATGCCAGCGTCTACGGGGCCGACTTCTCCATGGACAAGGCCGCCCGGTTGGAGTACCACCAGACCGCCATGACCCACGCCATGATGTTTACCGGCGTCGACGTGGTGGACGGCGTGCCGCGCCGCTGGCGGGTTGAGAACAGTTGGGACGACAAGGTGGGCAACAAAGGCTTCTTCCTGATGAACGACTCATGGTTCGCCGAATACATGTTCGAGATCGCCGTCCCCAAAGAGTACCTACCGCCGGAGCTGCAGGAGGCCCTGAAGCTAGAACCCATCGTCCTACCCGCTTGGGATCCAATGGGTTCCCTGGCTGATCGTTAGCCCACAACGTCGAAGGCCGCCCTTCAATACTGTCATTCCGAGAAGGCGTCAGCCGACGAGGAATCCCGTTGCTCGGCTCAAACGAGTTCTACCAAAGCAACGAGACCCCTCGCTTCACTCGGGGTGACAGGGCTAGCCGGCAACAGATGCGCAGCAATATAACTTAGGAAAATAAGAATGGTCTTCCAGTCTGAAATCATCGGCCAGTCCATCCCTCGCATCGACGGCCCGGACAAGGTCACCGGCGAGACCCTGTTTACCGCCGATGTCGTCCTGCCCGGCATGCTGACCGGCAAGATACTGCGCAGCCCACACCCGCACGCACGCATCCGGAGCATCGACACCACGGCGGCTTGGGCTGTGCCTGGCGTCAAGGCCATCGTCACCGGCGAAGACGCCCGCGGCTGCCTCCAGGGCAAGGTCCTCCGCGACATGCCCGTCCTCTGCTGGGACCGCGTCCGCTACATAGGAGACCGGGTGGCAGCGGTGGCGGCGGAGACCCCTGAGGCTGCTGAAGAAGCCCTTATTTTGTTAGAGGTCGATTACGAAGTACTGCCAGCGGTCTTCGACCCCATGGAAGCCATGCAGCCCGACGCCCCGGTGATCCACGACGACGTGGCAGCCTACGAGGGCGCGCCCACCGAGTTCTTAGCGCCCGACCTGCACAACGGCCAGACCCGGCTCTTCTGGGAGAAGGGCGACTTGGAAAAAGGCTTCGCTGAAGCAGACGTGGTCTTAGAGCATTCTTTCTCCATCCCCAGCCGGCACCAGGGCTACATCGAGCCCTACGCCAGCGTGATAGCCATCGACGATGACGGCCGCATCCAGGCCTGGTGCTCGAGCAAGGCCCCCTTCCGGGCAAGACGGCAGATGGCCGTGGCGCTCGGGCTGGATGAAGAGACGATCAGGGTCAATGTGACATCTATCGGAGGAGACTTTGGCGGCAAGGGCGACACCCGCGACCTACCCATCGCCTACCTGCTGGCCAAGATGGCTGACAGGCCGGTCAAGATCGTCATGAGTTCCGTGGAGGAATACACGGCCAGCAACCCCACCCACCCTACCTTTATAACCATCAGGTCCGGCGTGAAACGCGACGGCCAGATAACCGCCCGTGAAGTCCGGACTGTCCACGCCAGCGGCGCTTACGGGGCCATGAAGCCCAGGGCCTATCTGTCGACACACCATTACGTCGGCGGCGCTTACCGGATACCCAACACGGTGTTCGAGTTCCTGCAGGTGTACACCAACACGGTTCCTGGCGGCTATTTCAGGGCGCCCGGCGCCCACCAGTACACCTTCGCCCTGGAGTGCCACACCGATCTGCTGGCCCAGGAACTTGGCATCGACCCCGCCGAGTTCAGACGGAAGAACATACTGCTGGCCGGCGAAGAAGACGGACTGGGGCGTCCCATAGATTTTTTGAATATCACCGAGGTTATGAACGCTGCTCTGGATGCCGCCGGGTGGGACAAACCTCAAAATTTACCTGGGCACGGACGCGGCGTAGCATTGTTTGGCCGCCAGATCGGAGGCGGGGTCGCCGGGGCCGTGCTGACCGCTGAGGCGGATGGCTCGTTCTCGGTTATCAGTCCCACTGTGGACATTGGCACCGGCACCCACACCATCGAGAAACAGATGGTGGCCAGCGAGATGGGCGTGTCCGTCGACCAGGTCCGGGTGCGGGTGGGTGACACCGACAGCGTCCCCTACGACGAGGGGCCGAGGGCCAGCCGGGTGACCTACACAGAGGGCCAGGCGGTCATGAAAGCCTGCGCCGAGATCAAGCAGGCCATCGCCGACGGCGTGGCTCTGCCCCACACGGTCACCGTTGAACACACCGCCGAGGAACGAGACGACATAACCTACTTCGGCGCCCAGGTGGCCGAGGTCCAGGTGGACAGCGAGACCGGCCAGGTGAAGGTGCTGCGTTTGACCACGGCCCATGACGTCGGCACCATCATCAACCCTCTGGCGCACCAGGGTCAGATCGACGGCGGGGTCATCACCGGGTTCGGGTTGGGCGTCACCGAAGAATTCATCACCGACGACGGCCAGGTCGTGAACGGTAATATGGCGGACTACAAACTCCCGACCATGGCCGATATCCCGCATCTGGAGACCGTGCTGATCCAGACCGGCGGCGGCACCGGCCCCTACGAGGCCAAGGCCATCGGCGAGCTGGCCAACAACGCCACCGCAGCCGCGATCGCCAATGCCGTAGCCGACGCCGTTGGCTGCCGTATATTCGAACTCCCCATAACCGCCGACCGCGTCTACAAAGCCCTCCAAAACGGCTGAGGGATTTTTGCCGCGTGCCGTTGATTTCAAGGCGTAGGCGCGGGTTTTCAACCCGCTAACGCCTGCAAAATCCAACTCTCTGGCTAAAGGGTGGCTCATCCTGATATCCAACCGTTTGACGCGCCGCCCACCACCAACCCCTGTCATTCCGAGGAGCGCCGAAGGCCGACGAGGAATCTCGTTGCTCGACTCAAACGTTTTTTACCAAAGCAATGAGGCGTGTTGGCAACCAGCAAAAGTGGGACACTTTGGTAAAGGAGAGATCAGGGGGAAATGGCCGTGTTCTGGGACTCCCGGAGCAGGCGGTTGTAGCGTTTGCGTTGGGCTAAGGTCTGAGCTTTCACCTCCCTTCTCGTGATCAGGATCTCTTCGCGTCTTTCGTGTAGGACATCATCCGGCGTCACGTTGCCAAGGGCTTTGTGATAGCGGCGGTTGTTGTAGTAGTCCACAAAGCCGGAGATGGCCTCCTCCAGATCACTCGGCGCCTCGTACGGGACCTGGTTCACTTCTTGCTTGATACTCTGGTGGTAGCGCTCCAGCTTTCCGTTGGTTTGGGGATGGTAAGGCGCTGCCCGGATGTGACGGATCCCTACCAAGCTCAGGTAGTCGCGAAAAGCCCTGGATACGTAGCCCGATCCATTGTCACTCAGCAGTCTGGTACGGTCCTCCAAGGGCACTTCAGTCATGCCGGTGATATCGACGGCTACCTGGACCACCTCGATCAAGGAATCAGCCGTCATGTCCACTTGCAGCTTCCAGGCCAGGATGGACCGGGAGTAGTCGTCCATCACGGTCACCATGTAGTAATAGCCCCAGCCTGACACTCTGAAGTACGAAGCGTCGGTGGCCCACATCTGATGTGGACCAGTGGTCTTTCGCTGGTACTCTTTGCC
>Ga0209402_10000397_pt1 | contig 53732 bp, 53 predicted proteins | sample ArcticOcean_MG_C_3_FD_187437 | JGI IMG/M metagenome (GOLD analysis project Ga0209402, IMG submission 187437) | Marine microbial communities from western Arctic Ocean - ArcticOcean_MG_CB8_126 (SPAdes) (version 2) | ecosystem: Environmental > Aquatic > Marine > Oceanic | place: Arctic Ocean... | reverse complement strand
TCATATGCACGCTGTGCACTGATTGATCGTCCCCACATAAGTAGCTCTGCAGAAATTCCTAATGTCTGGAAGTATTCTAATTGAGCACCAAAACCTGCAGGAAGGTTCCATCTCACTTCTGGCATACTGTAGTTCTTCACGATACAAATACTTTACCACGGTTTTCGGTAAACAAAACATCATTGTCAGCTATCTAATTATCACTATCGTAGCATTCGTTACGTAAATTATTTTGATAGAAGTAAGCTAATATCAAAATAATTTACGTTGCTACTGTAAGGGTTATTTTATTGACAAAAATGATTCAGACTGTTTTAATTATATATCTGGTTAATCACATGTAGGTTTTAGGTTAATTCAGTATTGATCTTTAACAGGGGAAGAGTGGGAAGAATTAGGTAAGTTTACTTGAGTTATTGATATATGAATTTAAACTCTGTTTTGGAGAGTTTGATCCTGGCTCAGGGTGAACGCTTGCGGTGTGCATAATGCATGCAAGTCGTGCGAGCATTTCAGACTTCGGTTTGGTTTGCAAGCGGCAGACGGCTGAGTAACGCGTAGGATATCTGCCCATTGGTAAGGAACAACCAGTCGAAAGATTGGCTAATACCTTATAAGTTCTTTAAGTTGCGATTTAGAGAGGAAAGCTTTCGAGTGCCAGTGGATGAGCCTGCGTCCCATCAGGTAGTTGGCGGAGTAATAGCCCACCAAGCCGAAGACGGGTAGCTGGTCTGAGAGGATGATCAGCCAGAGGGGGACTGAGAACGGCCCCCACTCCTACGGGAGGCAGCAGCAGGGAATATTGGGCAATGGGCGAAAGCCTGACCCAGCGACACCGCGTGAAGGATGAAGGCTCTTGGGTCGTAAACTTCTTTTCCGAGGGAAGAGTAAGGACTGTACCTCGGGAATAAGCCCCGGCTAACTACGTGCCAGCAGCCGCGGTAATACGTAGGGGGCGAGCGTTACCCGGATTTATTGGGCGTAAAGGGCGTGTAGGTGGCTTGGTTAGTCGCTTGTGAAAGACCTCAGCTTAACTGAGGAAGTGCAGGCGAAACCCCCAAGCTTGAGGGCAGTAGAGGCGAGTGGAATTCCCGGCGGAGCGGTGAAATGCGTAGATTTCGGGAGGAACACCAGTGGCGAAAGCGACTCGCTGGGCTGCATCTGACACTGAGGCGCGAAAGCATGGGGAGCAAACCGGATTAGATACCCGGGTAGTCCATGCCCTAAACGATGGATGCTAGGTATTGGGGGTATCGACCCCTCCTGTGCCAAAGCTTACGCATTAAGCATCCCGCCTGGGGAGTACGGTCGCAAGGCTAAAACTCAAAGGAATTGACGGGGACCCGCACAAGCGGCGGAGCGTGTGGTTTAATTCGATGCAAAGCGAAGAACCTTACCAGGGTTTGACATGATAGAAGTAGGAACCCGAAAGGGGGACGACCCGTAAAGTCGGGCTCTATTACAGGTGCTGCATGGCTGTCGTCAGCTCGTGCCGTGAGGTGTTGGGTTAAGTCCCGCAACGAGCGCAACCCCTGTCCTGTGTTACACTCTCACAGGAAACTGCCCCCGTTAGGGGGAGGAAGGTGGGGATGACGTCAAGTCCTCATGGCCCTTACACCCTGGGCTACACACACGCTACAATGGTGAGGACAACGGGTTGCCAACCCGCGAGGGGGAGCTAATCCCATAAAACCTCACCTCAGTAGGAATAGGAGGCTGCAACTCGCCTCCTTGAACGCGGAGTCGCTAGTAACCGCAGGTCAGAATTACTGCGGTGAATACGTTCCCGGGTCTTGTACACACCGCCCGTCACGTCATGGAAGCCGGTAGCGCTTGAAGTCGCTGAGCCAACCCTTCGGGGAGGCAAGCGCCGAGGGTGAGATTGGTGACTGGGACGAAGTCGTAACAAGGTAGCTGTACCGGAAGGTGCGGCTGGATCACCTCCTTTCTAGGGAGCATTTATTTACTCCTAGGTCGGTAAGATTTTCGTCAATAATTTATTATTGCAGTTTCGGTATCCCTACGAAGCGTACGAATTTTCTTAAAGGGAAACATCAAGTTTTTTTCTTATTCTTCCTGCTCTTTCCCTGTTAAATTTTTTTAATAAAACTTTAATTTCTATTTATTTTTTTGGTTTAGATTTTACTGCTTTATTCTTGGATTTTTTAGAATAGATATTATAAAAAATCGATTACCTATTCCCAATAAATTACTTTTCCTTTTTTAATCCTAATTTTACTATATTCTTAGTGAGTACTTATTAAGAATTGCTATAATTTTCTAATGAAATTAATTTATGTATTTTTTTGTTTTTTGTTTATAAGGTAGTTATTATAATTAAGGTTTTATATATTATGACTTTTAAATTCAGTAGTTATGATTTTATACTGTAAATAGAGATATAGAGGTTTTTTTAATGGCATATAATGACGATAATAATATTTCTGATCGTATTGATGAATTAAAACCTTTACTTAAATCTGTTCTTGCTATTTTAGGTGAAAATCCTGATCGTGATGGCCTTCATCAAACTCCAGAAAGATGGGCTAGAGCCTTACTTGACTATACTCAGGGATTGCATCAGGATCCATTTGACCACCTTAAGATAAATTTTACTTTAGATGAAGATGATTATCCCACGGAAACACATGACATGATAATTCAGAGTAATATTGAATTTGTTTCGATGTGTGAGCATCATCTTGCCCCCTTTCGTGGTTTTGTTGATTTAGCTTACATTCCTAATAATACGACTCGTATTATTACTGGTTTATCAAAACTATCGCGCGTGGTAAATGTTTTTGCTCGTAGACTTCAAGTTCAGGAACGGATGACTCAACAAATTGCACGTGCATTAGATGAACATTTAAAGCCCGTAGGTGTTATTGTTGTATCTAAAGCAATACATTATTGTATGATTCAGCGTGGTGTTGAGCAGCGCGATAGCGTTACTATTACTACTGCAAAAAGGGGTGTTTTTATTACAAAACCAGATCTTGAGCGTAAGTTTCAGGACTATTTAAGATTTGAATCTAGGTCCGTATTTAATTAATTATTACTTGTTTTAACTTGTAAAATTTAGATATAATAGCAAAAATGTATTCTTTTTATTATTTGTAAGTGTGAGGTTATATAATTGCAAGAAATTAATGATATTTATCGTAGAGGATGGGGAAATTATCCTACAGGTGTTTCTGTTATTACTACAGGCAAAGACGAAAATGAAATTTATGGGATGACGGCCATAAAGGTTATGTATTGTTCAGAAAACCCTTCTATGGTTTTAATGCTTCTTGGGCGACTACGTCAAACGTATGATAATTTAGAAAAATATCAACGTTTTGGATTAAATATTCTTGCTGGAAACCAATCTTCATGGGCAGATTTCTGCGCTCGTCCAGCGGATCAAAGAGGGTGGAATGTCCCTGATGGATATATATTTTCACCAAATGGAACTCCACTTATTCCAGGAGCATTGGTGAGTCTTGATTGTAAGGTAGTTGCAAAATATGAATTAAAGCCTGAAGTTTTAATGTATGTTGGAGAGGTTGATTTAATTTCTCAAACTGATGGCCTTCCAATGATATTCCACCGGGGTGAGTATCTTGATGTTGGCTACGTTGAAGATGTTTAAGATCGCATTGTTTAATTAAACAATGCGATCTTCTTTGAGCTTAGTTATTTTATCTTTACCATAACTAAGAATTTTTTGCAGAATCTCATCTGTATGTTCGCCTATCTTTGGTGCTACTATGGTAAGAGGTTGGCCTGATTTACTGAATTTAAATGGTAGAGTTGAATAACTTGCCAACCCTCCAATAGCATGCTCTACCTGATCAAAATGATTACGATAATTTACCTGAGGACAATTGAGTACTTCTTCAAGTGTTTGAACCATACCAAAAGGATAGCCTGCTTTTTGCCCTTCCTCAACCAAAGAGTGCTTGTTCATTTCAAGAATTTTCTCTGTTAGAATATCTTGAATTTCTTGTCCATGTAATTGCTGACCTTGTGGAGTTAGATATTTTTCTTCAAGTAATTCAAATGCATCAAAAAATAGTGCATACTTGTCCCAATCTGCTCGACCCTTTAAAGGCATAGCCCATCCAGCATCTTTTGTGCGATAGATTTCTTTTTCCCCCCTAGAAGGTCCTTTCATGCCTGTGTATGTATAAAGTGAACCATTAGAATAGTAAAAGCCGACAACAGATTCTTGTATAGATACGTCGATGAATTGACCTTTTCCAGTTATACGAGCATGTTGGAGGGCAGCAAGCGTTACACCCGCAGCATTTGCGCCAGCAGTAAAATTTGCTTGATATCGTGGAAAGCGCAAAGGCTCCCTCTCTTCTGTTCCATTATTATTTAACATTCCAGCTAGCGCTTGATCGATTAATTCGCTTGTTTCGTACTTATTGTACGGACCAGTTTGCCCAAAACTTGTTATTGCGGTCATTATTAAACCACTGTTATTTTTAGATATTTTTTCATATTCTAGATTTAAACTACTCATATATCCTGGACGATGATCATCGATAATTATGTTTGCCCATTCTATTAAGCTATGTAGAATTTCTAATCCATCTGAAGTTTCTAGATTGATCTTTAGGCCCTTTTTATTTGTATTAAGGTACAGGTGTAATGCACTAACGGTTTCTTCTATAGTTGAACCAATCTTAGGGCCTAAATATCGACACTCATTACCTTGGTTTGTAGTTTCAATTTTTATTACTTGGGCTCCAAGTTCTGCCAAGAGTTTTGTGCAAAAAGAGCCTGCTATCCCACAATTGAAATCAATAACTTTAACTTGATTTAATGGTCCGGTTAGTTCCATGATATTAAACCTTTCGTAATATTTTAATCATCTAAGCCTAATTGCTTTCTATAATCTGGATTGAAACTGGATATTTTCCCCTGACCTACCATATTGAGACGCTGTTCTGGTGTTAAAGGCTTAGGTGCTGGTACATTATGGAAAATTGGTAGTGTTCCCGTAACTCCCTTTTCTATGAGGCGTTCAATTTCCTCAGGTGAATATCCAAGAATATCACCTAATATTTCCTCGTTATGTTGTCCAAGCATAGGTGCATGACGAAAGATATCTCCTGGAGTTTCTGTCATTTTTGCTGAAGGGCCAGGAAATGAGCGCTTCCCAACACGTTCTTGTTTTTCATGATGCTCTACCATCTTATAGAAATTTCGAGCTTTAATATGTGGGTCGATTTGGAGCGTGGAGTGGTCGAGTACGGCCCCAGCTGCTATTCCATGATTTTGCAATACCTCTTGAAGTTCATATGCCTGTTGTTCTTTTGTCCAGCTTGAAATGTGATTATCTAATTCGTTGTTAGCGGAAATTCTTCCCGTAATCGAGTTCATTAGAGGGTTATTTGACCAATCTGGTTCACCCATGAGTTGTTTTAACATTTCCCATTCAACGTCGTTTCTTATTGCGATTGCTATCCATCCCGGGTCCCCTATACATGGATAAACACCGTGTGGAGCCATATCGTCATGTTGATTGCCTTGTTGAGTGGGAATTTCCCCAGTCAAAGAATATTCTACATAAGCGTCACCTATCATATGTATTCCCGCTTCGTATTGCGAGAAATCAATCCATTGACCCTCTCCAGTTTGGTGTCGGTGTTCCAAAGCCGACATTACTGCTAAAAATCCCATATACGTTGAAGGGTGGTCAGTATAGGGAACAGAAGTTCTCATGGGTTCATCTTTTTCGTAACCGTTTAAAAAGCTTATTCCCGACATAGCCTCAGAAACCATTCCATAGTTTCTATAGTCTCCATATGGCCCACCATGCCCATATCCAACTGTAGATATGTAAATAAGGCCAGGATTAATATGTTTTACTGAATCATAGTCCAAACCGAATTTCTTCATGACTCTTGGAGGAAAACTTTCTTCAAAGACATCGCTAACTGCCATGAGTTGTTTTAGTATTTCTACTCCTTCAGGATCGTCAAGTTCTAGGCATAAAGAAAGTTTATTTCGCATCTGCTCGTGAAATATCGCACCTTGATTCCAATATTCTTTACCAGGTGTGTTTTCGGGATAGTGACTTGTTCTTGAGCCATCAGGCCTGTTTCTTGATTCAATACGTATTACTTGAGCTCCCCAGTCGCCTAAGTAACGTGTGATTAGTGGACCCGCTTGAACTATTCCGCAGTCAATTATCCGAAGATGCCCTAATGGTGGTGTTGTCATTATCGCCTCCAACATAAATGAAAACTATTTTAAATTGACATTCGATTAAGGATCGTGGTGAATAGTATGTGCTGAATAATTAAGTGTCAACGTGTTATTAGTCAATAAACGTATTTAGAAACGTATTTAGCATTAATTTGGTGGAGATGAGGGGACTCGAACCCCTGACCCCCTGCATGCCATGCAGGTGCTCTCCCAACTGAGCTACATCCCCAAATCGGTTCGATTTTGACTATATCAGAATGACTAGCTTATTATCAAGGACTATGTAAAAAGATCTTGACCTAGTTTTCATAGAAATGCTAACCTTCAAAATGATAAGCAGTTAAATTGGTAAAATTAAAATTATTGAAATTGTAAAGGTATTACCTTGGTAAAAGAATTAATAGAAAAAATGCGTAATGGTGATAATACAGCCTTAGCAAGATTACTTACCTTAGTTGAGCGAAATACAGCTGATGCGGTCAATGTTCTTGATGAAATTTTTCCTTTCACAGGTAATGCGCATGTTATAGGCATTACTGGTCCTCCAGGTGCAGGTAAAAGTACTTTAGTTGATAAGCTTACATTGTCGTATCGAAAAAAAGGTGCAACCGTTGGAATTTTGGCAGTTGATCCTTCTAGCCCATATTCTGGTGGTGCACTTCTCGGAGATCGAATTCGAATGCAGCAACATTATCTTGATAGCGGAGTGTTCATAAGGAGTTTAGCTACTAGAGGTCATGGTGGTGGTTTACCTCGAGCTGCTCGAGGTGCTATCAAGGTTCTAGATGCAGCAAAAAAAGACGTTATTATTCTTGAAACTGTTGGTGTTGGGCAAACTGAATTAGAAATCATGAGTGTTGCAGATACTATAGTAGTTGTTTTGGTTCCGGAAGCTGGAGATGCAATTCAAACTTTGAAGGCGGGACTTTTAGAAATTGCTGATATATTTGTGGTGAATAAATCCGATAGAGATGGTGCGGGAGCTTTTGCAACAAACTTGTATGCTATGCTCAATCTTGCGCAAACAGAACTTTGGTGGAGGCCATTAGTTTTTCAAACTCAAGCTACAAATGGATTTGGTCTTGATTTATTGCATGATGGTATGGAAAAGCATCGAATGGAACTAGATAGTTCAGGAAACTTATTTTTGAAGCGCAAAAATCGTAGTAGAACTGAATTTATAAGAACTATTGAACAAGGTATTAGTGACTTGCTAGCTGAGCTGGAGAAGAAAGAAAGTGCAACTCGTGATATAATTTTGGATGTTGAAAATGGAAATAAAGATCCATTTGTGGCTGCTAGCGAAGTTTTGAATAGCGGTAGAATGCTTCAAGAATGGTTAAATTTAATTAATGACTAGTTATTAGTATTGACAGGGTGGTATCAGAAGGCTAGCATCATTATTTGGGTATGATTTAAGGTGGAATATATATGTTACGAATTCGTCTAAGTCGAGTTGGCAAAAAGAAACAACCTAACTATAGGATAATCGTTGCTGATTCTAGGGCTCCAAGAGATGGTAGGTACATTGAAAGAGTTGGATTTTATAATCCTCTTACCAATCCTCCTACAATTGAATTAAATTTGGATAGAGCAAAACATTGGTTGAGTGTTGGGGCCCAACCCTCCGATCCAGTCGTTTTGATGCTAAAGAAGCAAGGTTTGCTGGGTGGAGAACATTGGCTGGAGGAATCGGACGATGCGAGACCTAGTTGAATTTGTAGCAAAATCGTTGTGTGATCATTCTGAAGATGTTGTTGTTACCGAAATAGAAGAAGATGGTAACTTAGCTATTCTGCTTCAGGTTCATCCTGATGACAAAGGTAGAGTCATTGGCAAACGAGGTCGTATTGCTGAATCCGTTCGCGCTTTACTTCGTGTTGCTGCTATCAAAAATAACATTAGAATAAGTCTTGAGATAGTGTAATTGCTACCATATCTCTTTCAATGGGATGATATAATTGACTCAAGATAAAATCTCAAATTCCAAACTCGAGAGGCTAGCTGTTGGTCGTATTTCTGGGGTTTGGGGCCTTTTAGGACATGTACGAGTTCGAGTCATTACTAATAATGACTCTCGCTTTACTGTTGGTAATCATTTTTATATTGACGATACTATGTTTGAATGTTTAGATTTATTGCTTTCTGGGTCAAGCCTAATCGTCAAATTTTCTGGCATTTATGAGCGATCAGATGCTCAACTTTTAGTTGGTAAATTAATCGAAATTAATTTTTCAGATGCCCCAATACTTCCTGATGGAGAATATTATTATCATGAGATAGTTGGGATTGAAGTTTGGACTAATGCAGGATTGTATCTCGGTAAAATATCCGAGATACTCGATACAGGTAGCAATGATGTATATGTAGTAGAATCTGCTAATGGGCAATTATTGATTCCAGCTATAGCTGATGTTATCGAGTCTTTTAACATTTCCGCCGGTAAAGCGGTTATAAGTCCAATAAAGGGTTTGTTTGGTTAGCCTAAATTGATAAAAGATCTATTGAATATGCTTAGGAGTACTTAAATTATGTCCGGTCATTCAAAATGGTCAACGATAAAAAGAGCTAAAGGTGCAACAGATGTAAAGCGAGGTAAAGTATTTACAAAGTTGACACGTGAGGTAGCTGTAGCAGCCAGAACTGGTGGATCAGATCCTTCGATGAATGCGTCCTTAAGGTTAGCTATTGACCGTGCTAGAAGAGAAAACATGCCTTTGGATACAATTGACCGTACAATTAAAAGAGCTACAGGGCAAACAGGTGAAGATCAGGCTAATTTTGAAGATATTGTTTATGAAGGATTTGGTCCTTCAGGAATTGCAATTTTAGTAACAGCGCTTACTGATAATAGGAATAGGACTGCGTCAGAAATTCGCCACGCATTTGAACGAAATAATGGAAAACTTGGACAGATAGGTACTGTTGGTTATTTATTTGATCAAAAAGGTATCATAACTATAAAGATTAGCAATGAAAAGGCTGAAGAAGTTGCCTTAGATGCAATAGACAAGGGTGCTGAAGATTTCTTAATATTAGATGAACATTTAGAATTAATTGTTTCTGTGGATATGCTTGAAGAAATTAGATCTTGGTGTGATTCTATACAATTAGAAATAGTGATAGCTGAATTAGCTATGATCCCTAAAGTTCAGGTTAACGTAGATGATCATCCTGCACAACAAGCTCTTAAATTACTTGATCGACTTGAAGATCTTGATGATGTTCAAAGAGTATTTTCTAATGCAGATTTTTCTCAGTCTGTTTTGGAACTATATGAATCCGGAGTTTAAAATTGAGAGAGCGAATATTAGGCGTTGACCCTGGAACCATTTTGATGGGTTTTGGGATTATTGATCAACTTCAAGGTAGCTTAGATTATGTTTCTTCTGGGGTTATTAAAGTTAAGAAATCCAAAGAAATTGGAGATCGCCTGATTGAATTATATGACAGATTAAATCAGATTATTGAAAAATGGCAACCAAATGAAATTGCCATTGAAGCCCCTTTTATTCCTGAGCAAAACATATTTGGGGTAACAAATAAGGGAAGCATAAAATCTGCGATGGCTATTGGTCAGGCCCAAGGAGTGGCGCTAATGTGCGCAGCTCGTAATGAAATTCCTTGCTATTTGTATCCCCCAACTAGAGTTAAAAACCTTGTAACTGGTTTTGGGCGGAGCACCAAAGATGAGATGGCAGGTATGGTAAGGATACTTCTTGGGATTAAGGATTTAAAAATGGGCTTGGATGCTAGTGATGCGTTAGCAGTGGCAATATGCCATAGCTCTGATCAAAGAGCTCGATATAACCTTGGATTAGCCATTGGCCGTGCTAAACATTTAATAAACGAGCAGGCTTAGTAATGCTTGATGGTATTCGAGGGGTTATTCAGCAATTTGGAGTAAATTATGTTGTCTTGCAGGTCGGAGGATGGTTTATACGCATTTATGTTTCAAGCTTAGATCGTGATAAAATTGGAGAGATTGGGTCTGAGATTATGATGAATACTTCCCTCCAGCTTCGTGAAGATTCTGTGACTATTTATGGATTTCTAAATATTGGATCTGTTAGATTGTTTGAGCACTTAGTCACTGTTTCCGGTATTGGGCCAAAATTAGCTTTAGGGTTTTTGTCTAATTTTTCGGCAGAAGATTTGATTAGAATAATATCCAATGGTGATACTTCTCTTTTGACATCAATTTCAGGGGTTGGATCGCGAACTGCAAGTAGGGTTATACTTGAATTAAAAGACAAATTAGAAACTATTCCTCTGGATAATAATAATCTTAGTGCAATAACTGCCAATCTTTCACAAGATGCTGCTGAAGCCTTGATTGCACTTGGTTATTCTAGATTTGAAGCGACAAGAGCACTTGCAGCAATTGAATCAGAGACAATTTCTGAAGTTGAAGAGAAGATTAGAAAAGCCTTAAGTTACTTAAACTCTCTTTGAGAATTGATTGCGTTTCATTCTAATGTCAATTGAAACGATTCATAGCGTTCTCTATTCCTTCTTGAATCAAGCATCTAATGGCTAGAGAGGTTTTCTCAAATAATTGAGGGATTGTTTTTTTTTCTTCTGGAGTGAATCTCCCTAATACATGCTGGATTGGGTCTTTAGTTACAAATGGTCGGCCGATCCCAATTTTTAATCTAGCTATTTGACTAGTACCCGTGAATTCAATCACAGATTGCATGCCATTATGGCCACCACCACTTCCTTTATTTTTTATTCTTATTTCTCCAAAAGGCAGATCCATATCGTCGTAAAGTATGATTAATTTTTCTGTAGGCATATTTAAGAACGACAGAAGCTCACGAATTGCTTTGCCACTATGATTCATGTATGTTTTTGTTTTGGTAAGCGCTATAGCTTCATTTCCAATTTTCGAATAGGTGATTAAATTTAATTTTGTGGAATGTAAAGAAATTCCTTTCAGATCTTTAATAATGTATTCAACTGCCTCCAAGCCTATGTTGTGCCTTGTGCCATTGTACTTACTTCCTGGGTTTCCAAGTCCTGCAATTATGTTCATTTTAAAAATTTCTTAGATGGACTTGAAAGAGACATGAATTCCGCTTCATTGATTTGTTGAATGTTATAAATTTTTGATGATTCAACTTTTGATTGACTAGGATTATTGCCAATTATGAGGAAATTGGTTTTTTTAGTAATGGAACTAGTTACTGTCGCTCCATTATTTTTTAGATAATTTGAGATTTCCATTCTAGTCATAGTTTCAAGTGTTCCTGTGATGCAAAATATCTTTCTAGTTAAAAACGTTTCTTTATTTTCAGTAATAGCTGCGTTTAAGCTTAAGTATGTTGTATTGATGCCAATTCTTCTTAATTTCTTTAATAAAATCTTATTACCCTCATCATTAAAGAAATCAAGAAGGCTATTTGCAACTTTTGGGCCTATTCCTAGTATAAGAAGAAGATCATCAATTTGAGCTTCTTGTATAGCATCCAAAGTTTGAAAATGACTGCAGAGTAATTCGGAAATCTCGGATCCTACATGTTTGATTCCAAGTCCAATTAATAGACTATCTAGACTTTTGGTTTTGCTCGATTCAATATTGTCAATCATTTTTTTTGCAAGCTTATTTCCCATGCGGTTCATTTCAAGTAAGTTTTCTATTCGTAAATCATATAAGTCGGCAACATCAGATATGATTTCTTTTTCTAAGAAAACCTTTACCCATTTGTCACCAATTCCTTGAATATCCATAGCAGATTTAGATAAAAAGTGATTAATTTTTTCTGCTTTTTGAGAAGGACATAAGGCGTTTATGCAATAATGTGATGCTTCAGAAGGGTCACGAATAATTTGATGGTTACAACCCGGGCAATTGATGGGCATTGAGAATTTAATTAATTTTGCATGTTCATTGCTATAAAGAGGCTTAATAATTTGAGGAATGACGTCACCTGCACGCTCTATGTTTACGATATCCCCAATTCGTATATCTCGATCAACTATATAGTCATAGTTATGTAGACTTGCGTGTGTTATTGTTACTCCGCTCAATGATATCGGCTCGAGTACAGCATATGGGGTAATTCTTCCTGTACGCCCTACGCTTATTTCTATAGCTAATAGTTTTGTTGAGGTATGTTGGGAAGGCCATTTGTAAGCTATAGCCCAGCGAGGCTCTCTTCCAGTATGACCAAGAAAACTCTTTTTATTCTCATCGTCAACTTTTATAACGATTCCATCGGTTTCATAATCTAATTTACTATGCAGATCAAGCCAATTGTAATAAAAATCGTTAATATCCATTGTTTCAGAATAATATTTGGAGTGATCGTTTATAGGAAATCCCAAATCTTTTAGCCAGTTAAGGGTTTCCCAATGAGAATTGAATTTCAATTCTGGATTAGTCGAGCCTATTCCATAAATGAATATTTTCAGTGGTCGTTGTGCTGTAATTATTGGGTCTAGTTGACGAACAGATCCTGCGGCTGTATTTCGTGGATTTGCGTAAGCGGGCAATCCTTTCAATAATCTTTCGGCATTAAGTTCTTTAAATGCTTTTTTTGATATGTACACTTCTCCTCTTACCTCCAATGAGTCGGGAGGATTTCCGAAAAGTTTTAGTGGGATTGTGTGAATAGTACGTAAATTATCGGTAACATTTTCTCCTTCAAAGCCATTTCCTCGAGTCGAGCCTTCTACAAATATTCCTTTATTGTATCTCAACGAGATAGCTAATCCATCAATTTTTAATTCACAAGTAATGCCGTAGTCTGTATTCAGTAATTTTTTTGTTTTTTGGATCCATGAATCTAATTCATCTCTATTAAATGCATTACCTAAGCTCATCATAGGTGGGTTGTGTTCAATTGCGTCAAAATCGCGGGATTTTTTTTCGCCGATTCTTTGAGTAGGTGACTCTGGAACAATAATTTCAGGGTACTGGGATTCAAGATATTTGAGTTCTTTGTATAGTCGATCGTATTCAATATCACTTATATCTGAGTTATCTAATACATGATACTTATAACTATGTTCCGATATAATTGCTTGTAGCTTCTTAGCTTTTATTGATATTTCTGAGTCCATAAAGATACACCCTTACAATAGATTTCTAATATACATTATAGATCAATTAGCTACAATATTTCGATAAATTCAAAGATGTAATCATATTAATTATGGTAGACTTTAAAAGCTCACTTATATATAATTTGAATGTATTGATGTGTAAATCGATGGAGGTAGTATTGGCTGCTGTATGGCCGTTCAAAGGCATCCGATATAATTCAAGTTTAATGCAAATTGGTTCGGTTTTGTGTCCACCATTTGATCAAATAACACCTTTGGCAAAGTCTCGTCTCCTTTCAAGAGATTCCCATAATATTGTTCGCCTTGAAGCTCCAATATTGGGATTATCGGAAGATCAACATTCTGATGCATATACGGATGCTGCTAGTTTACTTAATCAGTGGCTTACTCAATCAGTTTTTATTTGTGATGAAAAACCAGCGTATTATCTTCTGAAAGAAACATTTGGTGAAAATTTACAAGTTCGATTAGGTTTATATGCAGCTGTTGAGATTGAAAATTATGATGCTGGAGTGATTCTTCCACATGAACATACAAGAAAAGGACCAAAAGAAGATCGATTACGCCTTTTGGAGGCTTGTAATGCAAATTTCAGCCCAATAATGGTTTTGTATTGGGGGAATGAGGAAATAAACAATCTGTTAAATTCCCAAATGCTTCTGAAAAACCCAGATTATTCTGCTCAGTATGCGGATGATTGTAATTATGAGATGTGGATAATTACCGATCAAAGTATTTTGGATACAATTAAAACTTTTTTTGATCAAAAAAGACTGTTTATAGCTGATGGACATCATCGATACGAAACGGCTTTGACCTATAAAGATAGCATGAATGATTATGTCGATAAGACACATCATAACAAAGTTATGATGTGTCTTATCGACATAATGGATACAGGATTAAAGTTAGAATCTTTTCACCGTATAATAAATGGCCTTTCAGATGATCAATTGTTGCAATTTCAAGATTTAATAGAGAAGTATTTTGTTGTTGAATCTTTTGACTCGAGTAGTCTAGAAAATTTTGATTTGAATAAGATGCTGAATCTTATAGAAACTAAGAATCAGCATAATACAACTTTTGGTTTTGTTGATGTAAGAAATAGTAAATTTTTAATTCTGAGTATTGATGAATCTTCGAAACTTAGAATGATTCCAAATCCTGAAATGCCAGATTTCCTTAATTGTGAACCTTGGATTTTGCACTCCCTATTGATAGACCCGTTGTTAAGCAAAATGAAGTCTGATATAACTCAATTAGAGTTTGTTTATGAAATTGATTTAGTTCGAAATATAATTGAAGAAAACCCAGATTCGTTGGTGTTTTTACTTCCTTGTATGGCACCTGAAGTTTTTGTGAGCTTAGTTGAAAAGGGGGCTAGAATGCCACCTAAGAGTACATACTTTTCTCCTAAATTGCCTACTGGGTTAGTAATGAATATGCTAGAGCGTTAGATGGCAAGAAATGTATGTATAAATTTTATAATAGTAGGATGATATGGTCTTAAGTGATTCGGATATAAAAACTGCGATCGAAAAAGGTGAAATTATCATTGATCCTCTTGACGATTCTGCTATACAGCCCGCTAGTGTTGATTTACGCCTTGGTTCGGAATTACGAGTTTTTGACAATCATAAATTTCCTGTTATTGATCCCATGAAACCTATGCCTGACTTGACTAGAATGGTTGAAATTGATGAATTAATTCCTTTTGTTCTTCACCCTGGAGAATTCGTATTAGGCGTAACTATGGAAAATATTATTGTTCCCAATAATATTGTAGCGAGATTGGATGGAAAAAGTTCTTTGGGTCGTTTAGGGTTAGTAGTTCACTCTACAGCTGGATTTGTTGATCCAGGATGGAGTGGTCGTTTAACCTTAGAGCTTAGCAATTTAGCTAATCTTCCGATCTACTTATATTCTGGAATGAAGGTATCTCAAATTTCATTTATGAAACTTACTAGTCCCTCACGAAAACCTTATGGCTCTAAAGGCCTTGGGAGTAAATATCAAGGCCAACAGGGTCCAGTTCCTAGTCAATATTATGAGAACTACAATCGTGAACCAAATAAAGATATACTTCACTCTCAAAAGAGTAGTGATACAGATTTAAAGACTTGACTTAAATTAAGTGAATTTAAAAAGAACGTTCAATTGTTTTCTGAAGTTTTGAGTTGTAAGCTTAAAACACTTGAATCTTGGATTTATGGTCACTCTGTTTCCTCGAGAAAACGCTGACCTCAACTCTACAGGATGACGAGACTGAAGAAGTTTGCTACGATTAGATTTTCATTTTAAGAGATGAACCATCAACTTATTATTTTAACTATGAACTATATGGAACGCGCTTTAGAATTATCGAGATTTTGCCTTGGTAAAACTGGCTCAAATCCTCCTGTAGGTGCAGTACTAGTCAGGGATGGGTTTATTGTTGGAGAAGGATGCACGGAAGATGTTGGCGGCAGGCATGCTGAAATTGTTGCTATTGAGCAAGCCGGATCTTTGGCCAGAGGAAGCACGCTATATGTTACGCTTGAACCATGTTGTCATTTTGGAAAGACCCCACCTTGCACTAATCGAATAATTGATGAAGGAATAGAAAAAGTTTTTATTAGTGTTATAGATCCTAATGTAATTATGAACGGAGCGAGCGTACTGCACCTTAAATCTAACGACATTGAAGTAGTGGTTGGGAACGAAGAAGTGTCGGCAAGGCAAATTATGGAAGGATATTTGCATAGAATATCTACTGGCCTTCCATTTGTTACTATTAAATTTGCAATGAGTCTAGATGGAAAAATTGCAACTGCTGACAAAGAATCCAAATGGATCACTAATGAAAAATCCCGACAATATTCCCATTTTGTTCGGAGTACCAGTGATGCTATATTAGTTGGGATTAATACAGTTTTAACTGATAATCCTAAGTTGTCGGCAAGGAACGAAGAAGATGATTTATTTGAAAATCAGCCTTTAAAAGTTATTTTCGATAGTAAAGGCAGAACGCCATTAGATGCTAGTTGTCTTGAAGGAGATAAAGAGGTAATTATATTTACAAATGATGCTGATGGAATTTGGGAGCAATCTATAAGAGAAAAAGGTGTAAATGTAATTAAAATGCCAGGACCCGATGGGCGAGTGGATGTATTTTTGGCTCTCGAGTATCTGGGGTGGATTGGAATTAATTCGATACTTGTAGAAGGTGGAGGAACAATCCTTTCGTCATTTTTTCAAGCTAATCTCGTTCAGAAAGTAGAGGCATTTATAGCTCCTGTTATTATTGGTGGAGAAAATGCTCCCTCGGTGGTTCGAGGTAGTGGAGCAATTGATTTAGCGAGCTCTTGGAAATTAAATCAAATTAAACTAGATTGGCTTGATGGAGACATTCATCTAGCTGGATATGTTTCAAAAGAAGGATAATTTTGTTTACAGGTATAGTTGAAGAGATGGGAAGAGTTATAAAAATAGATGGTAAATTTATTGGAATTGAAGGCGAAAAGGTTATTAGTGATATTTCGAATGGTGATAGTGTCGCTATTAATGGGGTATGCCTGACTGTAACGAATATAGAAGGGACTATTTTTACTGTTGAAGTAACTCCAGAAACTCTTTCAAGAACGAACCTCGGACAACTTAAAATTATAGATGAGGTAAATCTTGAAAGGTCTATGACTTTAGGTGGAAGGATGGGTGGGCATCTGGTTCAGGGCCATATTGATTGTGTTTGTTCTCTTAAAAATATTGAGATTACCGAAAATCAATCGTTGATTACCATAGAGCTTACAAATTCAGTAAGTAAATATATTGTCGAGAAGGGCTACGTTGCAGTTGATGGGATTAGCTTAACAGTTGTTTGGAAAAGTGATCCATTTTTTTCTGTGGCCGTGATACCATACACATACTCAAATACAGTTTTAAAGAACCGCAAAAAAGGGGACTTGCTTAATCTTGAAGTTGACATAATAGCAAAATATGTCGAAGGCCTTAGGCAGGTAAACATTTAATAAAAATTCCAATGTAATGCCCTATTCATTGAAGAATTATGAACATAAAAGGAAGTAAATAATGGCTATTTCAAATATTGAAGATGCTATAGAGGAATTGCGTAAAGGGCGGGCTATCATAGTAGTCGACGATGAAGATCGAGAAAATGAAGGTGACGTTGTTGTTGCCGCAGAATATATAACTCCAGAGCAAATTAATTTTATGGCTCGAAAAGGTGGAGGCATTATCTGTATTTCTTTGACCAGTGAGAGGCTAGATGAATTGAGACTACCTTTGATGGTGAGCGAGAATTCTGCGAGGCATGCAACCGCGTTTACTGTTTCAGTTGACGTAAAAGAAGGCGCTACTACTGGAACTTCTGCTTTTGATCGAGCAGCGACAATTTTAGCAATGGTTGATGAAAATTCAAAGGCAGATGACTTTGCTCGACCTGGGCACATATTTCCTCTTCGATATTCTCAGGGAGGGGTTTTAGTTCGTGCAGGCCACACAGAAGCTTCGATAGATTTAGCTCGATTGGCAGGACTTAAGCCAGCTGCAGTTATTTGTGAAATTATGTCTGATGATGGAACGATGGCAAGAATGAATGAACTAGAATTATTTGCAAATGAACATAAATTATTGATGGTGACAATTGCTGATCTTATAGCATATAGACGTCAGCACGAAAAACTTATATCTGAAGTTGCGAATGCTCAATTGCCTACTCAATATGGAATGTTTCGTGCTGTTGCTTACAAGAGCGCAGTTGATCCTGCAGAGCATATTGCGTTAGTAATGGGAGATATTAATCCCGAAGAACCTACCCTGGTAAGAGTTCATAGTGAATGTTTAACAGGTGATGTATTCGGTAGTCGAAGATGTGATTGTGGCACTCAGATGGACATGGCGTTAAAGGCTATTGGTGAAGCAGGAAAAGGTGTTTTTGTCTATATGAGACAAGAAGGTAGAGGGATTGGTCTTCATAATAAGATTAAAGCATATGCCTTACAAGATACTGGTCTTGACACAGTTGACGCAAACCTAAAGCTTGGATTTCCTCCTGATTTGAGATGGTATGGGATTGGAGCGCAAATCCTTGTAGATCTTAAAGTTAAAAAGATGAGATTATTGACAAATAATCCTAAAAAGGTTGTAGGTTTGGATGCTTATGGATTGGAGCTTGTCGAGCAAGTGTCAATAATTTCAGACCCCACTAAAGAAAATAAAGGATATCTTGAAACCAAGCGTCAGAAAATGGGACACATATTGTAAAGATATAATTATTTTTTATTAGGAGAATGAATTTTGACTGTTTATGAGGGTCATCCATCACGTTTTATAAGTGATAGAAACGACAAAGATAACAATTACTTGCCTAAAATAGCTATTGTAGTATCTAAATTTAATGAATTTGTGACTGAAAAACTTCTTGAAGGGGCACTTGATGCTGTTGATATTTACTTAGACAGAGATCATTGTGATGTGTTTTGGGTTCCGGGCGCCTTTGAACTTCCATTAATTACTCAAAAGTTAGCGGCCTCTGGATCATATGACTGTATAGTGTGCTTGGGTGCAGTTATAAAGGGAGAAACTCAACATTTTGATTATGTTTGTTCAGAAGCTGCAGCAGGCATTCGGCAAGTTTCAATTGAATATGGCATTCCAGTTGGCTTTGGGCTGCTTACAACTTTTACTCCTCGCCAAGCTATGGATCGTGCCGGTGGTAATAAAGGTAATAAAGGATATGATGCAACTAAGTCTACAATTGAAATACTTGAGCTGATTCAAATTATTGAAGAATAATATTTCGCATTTTTACTAGAGATTACCTCTCGTTCGACTCAGAAGAATTAATTTTGGAGTTTATTTTGAATTATTGGATGCTAACCATATTACCTGAGAATTTTGAGGCTACTCGAAATCATAACTATAAATTACAGGGCTTTACTCGAAGTCAGAGAAAAAAAACGGAACGAATGGAGATAGGCGATAGACTTATTTACTATGTCAAACAAAAATGTGCATTTCCAGCATCAGCTACAATTATATCAAAGATGTTTAAGAGTAAAACTTCGATATGGACAAGTCATCGTTCCGATGAAGAATTTGAAAATAGAGTTGAAATAAAAACCGATATTATTTTGGATGATAATTGCTGGATTGATGCCAGATATTTGGCCCCTAGACTGGATTATGTTCGCAAATGGCCACAGGAATTGTGGGAACATGCATTTTATTTGGAATTACATCTTTTGCCGCGCACCGATTTTTTATTGTTAGAATCTGAAATGTTAAGAATTGTAAAGAATGATAGTAATAAAGCTATCGATTTGGAATGAATTAAAAAGTTCAAGCTATAATTTACTCTGAATCAATAGTTTCTGGCTGTAGAATTATTCTTCCTCCCTGCCTTATAAGTGTTCCTGCACGACTGGGGTACCCATGGGAGAATAATATTAACCACCCTTCTTTTTCGGCTTGCAAAAGTAAGCGGCGTTTGCATCCTAGTGTTATCTCGGGTTCTTGGTCAAGTGAGCTAATCCAGTTTAAGTTAAGGTGCCATTTTGTTGGAACTAAATCTCCAAGAAATACGACCTTCCTCGCTCGATTTCCTACTTCAACTATTTGATGACCTTGAGAAGGTCCGTCCGTTTTAAGAATATTTATTCCTTGAAAAACCTCATGATCTCCTTTTATCAATTCTACTAAGCCGAGGTCGGAAAGAAGCTGAAGGTCATTTTTAAAAAATAAAGCTGAGTTTCGTTCATTGGGGTTCATTGCATGCTGCCAAGCATCTTCCTGAATTATATGTTTTGCATTTGGGAAAGTGGGGATTAATGCACCATTTCGATTCGATTTAGTTAACCCACCCGCATGAGCAAAATGTAGGTGGGTTAAGATTACAATGTCTATGTCCATACCTGTCAATCCTAATTTTTTTAGTGCGCGTTGAACTCTATTTCCTTTGATTGCATACTGATCCATCATGACATCAGTGAATTTATTACCCACTCCAGAATCGATAAGTATATTTTTGTTTCCATTTTTAATAAGTACGATATTTAGTCCAAGTGTAATACGATTTCTTGTATCGATTTTGACTAACTTTCCCCAATGGTCTTTTGGGGTTTGACCAAAAAGCGCTCCACCATCAACCTTGAATGATCCATCGTTTAATAAATATAGATCTAAATTGTCAACTTTCATCTCATTACCTGTTGTATTTTTTATTCGATTATTGACTTGATAAGCTACTTTGAACAATTCGCATTTGAAATTTTTAATATAATAAAATGAGCAGGTCAAGCTTTCTGAAGCAATTGTAAAATGTTTCTGTCTGGATCGTAAAAAGTTGCTACCCATCCTCCCCAAGATTCTTTTTCGGGTTGCCTTATAAATGTGACATTTTTTTTTGTTAAACGTTCAACTACAAAAAATATATCTCTTACACCTAGATTAATCATATTTCTAAATGAATCACCGTTATGTCCAGTAACTTTATCGTGTAAGCCTATGTTCAACCTACTTGCTCCTATATTAAAAGCTATAAAGTTACCATGATCAGAATGTAATGAAAGTTCCAAAATATTTTCGTAAAATTCTCGCATTATATTCAAATTATTTGTCCAAATATTTATACCTACTATTTCAAATATTTCCAAACAAGAAGAGTCGTTGATATTTTTTTGGGATTTATCGTTTATCATAAATGTGGTTCATGACTTTCAGAAATTGATGGCTCCCCGGGTAGGATTCGAACCTACGACCTAGCGGTTAACAGCCGCTTGCTCTACCGCTGAGCTACCGAGGATTGCTTGATAAGTATAGCATGATGAATAAATTCTGGCACTTAAAATGTATAATAAAATTGATATTTTATGTATTATTTTGCCTAATTATCTAGATAGATGCCTTCATAACCTCTTGATGTTGTATTATCAAGTTTAAAGAAAACTATTTGCAGTATTCTTGAATTCTTTTCAATAAAAAAGCCATAAGGATTGTAGACAGTCATTAGTGCCTGATATTTTCCTCTATATCCGGCGTCGCCTATACCACTATTAATTACTACTCCTGATCTAAGTAAGCTAGATCTTGTTTGACACAGACTCATAATCCCCAAGGGCAAATTAATTTGTTCATTTAAAGTTATTTTGTAAGATCCAGGGGGAAGAAATATTTTGCCCGAAACATCGAACTCCAATGGAGATGCTTGCGCCAGTACTCTTGAATTGTTATCAATACCAATTACTGAATGATCAACAAATTTGGAGACTTCATGTAATGTTAAGTCGAATCCATTCGGCTGTATTTGTGAATTAAAGTTAATGTATTCGTCAATAATTGGCGGATCTTCATTAATTAAATTTATAATTGTTTGACGGCTTAGACATGAGCCTGACATAAAAAACCTAGTATGATTACTTGCGATATTATTGAACTTATTAGTTCAAATTGTAGAGTATCATTAATTAGTTAATTTAACCAAAATTATTCATCTGTTAAAACAAGTTAATTTGTTTTAACACTTTGTAAAAGTTGCTATAGGAACATTATCATTGTATTTAATAAAAAAAATATGGATTTAATTACATCGACTAAGGAAGAATTATTATCAAAATAGAAAAGAAGGAGCTTGCATAGCAGTAAACTCATTAGATAAAAATTGAAGAAGAAGGAAAAAAACTCTTCTTCAATTAACTGATTTTCTTATCAGTTAATTCGTGATCCTGCGCATAAGATTAATTAAAAAAATCAATTGATTTTTATCTAAATTAGATATGGAAGCTTGACCAAAATACGATGGTAGATGTAATATTTATAGATACATTTGGAGAAATTCATGAAGTATGATGTTAGCCATCTAATAAAAGAGCCTACTGGCTCCAAAACAACGTACGAAATAAAGCAAGACTCTATGGAATTTGATGATTTTTATGCATCTGATATCCATGGTCTAATTTTACTAATAAAGACTGATATAGGAATCTGGTTACAGGGTAGTGCTAATATTCACTTAAAGAGTCAATGTGTTCGCTGCCTTAATGAGTTCCAAAAAAGATTCGATATTAAATTTGAGACACAATTTTATCCTTCATATACGGCTTCTACAGATATGACTGGAATTGAAGATTCGTTTATTTTCAATTCTGATAACATGCTCGATATATCTGATGTGTTTCGGCAAAACGTTAATGTAAGTGCGCCCATGAAGCCTTTGTGTACTGATAATTGTTTAGGTCTCTGTCAATCTTGTGGTAAAAATATGAATTATGATAAATGCTCGTGTGCGAGCGGCTTGAATAGCATTCATTCGAATGACTTTTCCCATTATGTAAATACAATAGAATTCGATTTAATAAAGGTCTGACTATGGGTGCATTACCAAAAAAACAACTTTCTAAATCTAAGCAACATTCACGAGCTTCTCACTACATAACGAAAAGCTCTTCGGTTTCCTCATGTTCTCGATGCAACTCTCCGGTGCTTAGTCATTGCGTCTGTCCTTCTTGTGGTTGGTACAAGGATAGGTACGTAATTAATCATGGTGCAAATGCTTAATTACTCTCGTATACCATTGATTTAGATTAGTTCGAGTACTTTTTTGGTGCGTAACTGTGAGCATCTTTAGAAGAGAACAGGAGATATGATCATGAGTGACGTCACAAACGATAATGCAATCATTAAAACAAAGAAAACAGCGTTTGTTTTTCCAGGGCAGGGTGCTCAGCGAGTAGGCATGGGTAAAGATGTCTATAGTGGTTCTAAGGCTGCCCGAGAAGTGTTTCATGAAGCTGATAATGCTTTGAACATTAATTTAACTAAGATAATGCTTGAAGGCCCCGAAGAAGAGTTAACTAAAACTCTCAATGCTCAGCCAGCAATATTAACGATGAGCTTAGCTTGCCTTAAAGCTGCTGAGGAATGGGTTGGCGAGCATAATATGCCTCGACCAGATTATGTAGCAGGTCACAGCTTAGGTGAATACTCTTCACTGGTTGCAGCAGGGGTCTTGTCTACTAGTGATGCAGTGCGATTGGTAAGAGAACGAGGAAGACTTATGCAAGAAGCTTCAGATGTTCAACCTACAGGTATGGCTGCTGTTATTGGATTGGATGAGCTTAGCCTTGAGGAAATTTGCAATGAAACAGGGACCTATATTTCTACACTCAACACTGAAAATCAAATAGTAATTGCTGGTGCACGAGCTAACTTAGCTGTAGCAGTTGATTTAGCAGGAGCTCGTGGAGCTAAAAGAGTGATAAGTTTACTAGTAAGTGGAGCATTTCATACTGCCTACATGAAACCAGCTGAACAAGGAATGCTACAAGTTCTTAATGACGTAAATTTTAAAAATCCTTCAGTGCCGGTTATTGCAAATTGTTCTGGTAATCCACTGCATACCGGAAGTGAAATTCGAGATGAGTTACTGAATCAAATTTGCTCTCCAGTACAATGGAGAAGATCGGTTTCTTACCTTAAAGACGCTAATGTTAATCAGTTTTTTGAAATTGGCCCCGGTAAAGCACTTGCAGGGATGATTCGAAACACACATCCAGAAGCGGCAATTATCGGGATTAATGATATAGATGGAGTTCGTGCACTTGGAGCATGATATGACGTCACATGTGACGTCATATCATGCTCCAAGTATTGAGCCTAAAGATTTTTTAAACTCATCTAATAGTGAAGATTGGTTTGAGCGTAATTCGTTATTTCCATGTGATGATGAAAATGATGATGAAAATGATGAACTTGTTTATCTTCCTGGACGACGAATGTCTCGTGTTATAGCTTTACAAGTTTTGGCTGAAATGGATGTTACCGATCATATCAAAGATGTAGTGCTTTCTTGGTTGCTTGAGAATAATAATTTGGATGAATCATCTGGATTTTTTGCATCATATCTCGTTGATAGTGTATTAGATAAAATTAACGAAATAGATGATAGCATTTCAATATATGCTACTGCTTGGCCAATAAGCCAAGTCTCTATTGTTGATCGTAACGTTTTACGTATTGCTTTTTTTGAGATTATTTTTGATAGAGATACCCCCTATCAAATTGTTGTTAGCGAAGCTGTTGAGATTGCAAAGCTTTTTGGTGGAGACAGTTCGCCTAAGTTTGTGAATGGGGTTTTGGGTGCTCTGATAGATAATGAAATTTTAGAAAATTCACCAATTTTTTAAGGGAGATATAATGGCTAGTATAGTTGAACGTGTTACAGGCATTGTTGCCGATAAATTAGGCGTTGAAGTAGAAAAAGTTACCTTGGAAGCTTCTTTTACCGAACAACTTAATGCCGATTCTTTAGATTTGGTTGAGCTTATTATGGCCTTTGAGGAAGAATTTTCAGAGGCTGAGCTCCAAGTTGAAATTTCTGACGAAGCAGCTGAAAAAATTTTAACTGTAGGTGATGCAGTTGAATTTCTTAAAAATATTGGAGTTAAAGAATAGCTTTTCGCTATTTTATAACTTTTTTGCTGTCTCAAATGTTACTTGATATTAGTTGATTCCTTTTTCATGTTTCTGCTCTTAAGTATCGATTCTCGTGTGAAAAAGTGTTATTCTCCATTTTGTGATGAGTACAGTATTCCATTTACAACCAGCTTATAATTTTGAGGTTTATTATGGGTAGCAATCACATAGAGCATCAGCTTACTTCTGATTTGGGCTTAAATCGTGTAATACCATATATAACTGTTGGATTTCCGACATTGGAGACAACAGTTGCTATAGCTCATGCATTAGCGCAATCAGGAGCATCTGCAATAGAATTGGGTGTTCCATTTAGTGACCCTATAGCAGATGGGCCTATCATTCAACAGTCTAGCTTTCATGCTCTTCAGAATGGAGTAAATCTAGGTGACTGCCTTGGTGTTGCTGGAAGATTGCGCAAGGAAGGAATATCAATCCCTTTAATATTAATGGGATACTATAATTGTTTTCTTGCATATGGCCTTGAGAGAGCTTGTTCTGATGCCTCTAATAATGGTGTGGATGGGTTTATAATTTCCGATTTGCCATTTGAAGAAGCTGGTTTATTTTTAGACTTTTGCCAGAAGTACGATTTAGCGTTGATTCCATTAGTGTCTCCAACCAGTACAAATGATCGACTTGAGCAATCTTGTTCGTACGCTAGAGGTTTTGTTTATTGCGTTAGCCTCCTTGGTGTAACAGGAGTGCGAAATACAGTTGCCTTTGACTCTAAAGTATTGGTTCAGCGAATTCGTAATCATACAAAAATTCCTGTCGCTGTAGGATTTGGAATCTCGCAGCCTCAACATGTCTATGAAATATCTCAGTATGCCGATGCAGTTGTAGTAGGCAGTGCGTTAATTAATGCAATTGATAATGCTACCCTAGGTGAAGAAGGGTTAATTGCGGGGCAGCTTATTACCTCTTTTTGTACTATACTAAATGACACTAAATGACGATACAATGGAGGTATGATTAGCATGATGTGTAGAGGAATAAGGGGCGCTACAACGGCAACTGCAAATTCTAAGGAAGCAATTGTTGAAGCTACAGCAGAAATGCTTAATGAATTAGTCTCTGAAAATGGGTTTACTCAAGATGATATCGCTGGTGTTTGGTTTTCTACAACTCCTGATTTAAATGCAGAATTTCCAGCCGTTGCGGCACGCTTGAACCTTGGTTGGGTCGCCTCGGCTCTAATAAATGGACATGAGATTGCCGTACCAGACTCTTTACCTATGTGCATAAGAGTCCTTTTGTTGATTAATACTGAGAAAACTCAACAAGAAATTAAGTTTGTGTATTTACGTGGAGCAATTGGTTTACGTGATAGAGATGGAAGAAAATAACAATTTTTATAACATTAGAAATGGAGGGAATCTCTTGATAGTTGTAATGGAATCAGGGTGCTCAGAAGAAGAAATCGAGCAAATAAAAACTTATATAGAGAGTAAGCCCGGCTTTACTGCACATTTGTCGCCTGGTACAGAGCGAACAATTATAGGTGTTATTGGACCTTCAAGTCCAGATTTTCGAAATAAATTAGAACAGATGCCTGGGGTTAATGAAGTTGTGCCAATTTCTAAACCATACAAACTTGCAGGTAGAGATATGCATCCTGAAGATACAATAATTCAAGTCGGTGATGTATTATTCGGTGGAAATGAAATGGTTGTTATAGCTGGACCATGTTCAATAGAATCTGAAAATCAACTAATGTCTACAGCTGTATCTGTGAAAAAATCTGGCGCAAGGGTACTTCGTGGAGGGGCTTTTAAGCCTCGTTCTTCTCCTTATGCATTCCGAGGTCTTGGAGTTGAGGGATTAAAATTACTCTATAAGGCTGGCAAAGAGACTGGTCTCCCAGTATGTACTGAAGTAATGACCTCTGAAGACGTTGATGTTGTGGCTGAATATGCTGATATTGTTCAAATTGGAGCTAGGAATATCCAAAATTTTATGCTATTAGATACTGTTGGTAAAATCAAAAAACCTGTGCTTCTTAAAAGAGGTTTTGCAACAACTTATGAGGAATGGTTACTTTCGGCTGAATACATTATGGCAGGTGGTAATCCGAATGTTATTTTGTGCGAAAGAGGCGTTAGAACGTTTGAGACATATACTAGGAATATACTTGATGTAGCTGCTGTTCCTTCTATTAAGCGTTTAAGTCATTTACCAATTATTGTTGATCCTAGCCATGGAACTGGTAGGTGGCACTTAGTCCCACCTATGGCATTATCATCGGTTGCTGCTGGAACTCACGGTTTGATCATAGAAGTCCATCCTAACCCTGATAGAGCTTTGTCTGATGGCCCACAATCGCTAACATTAGAGAATTTTGACAAGATGATGCATAGCGTTAGGATTGTCGCAAGTGCCGTTGGAGCTCACGTAGCTGAAGCAACATCTTAACGACCTGTCAAATATAGTACTAAGGTGACTCTTTGGGTTTAAAGGCGAATCAAGAATTATTGGAATCTGAAGTCGATGAGCCTACGATTGTTACCGTAGGTATGTTTGATGGCGTTCATTTGGGGCATAAATATTTGCTGGATCGCCTAAAATCTGAATCGAAAGAAAGAAATTTAAGTCCTGCTGTTTTAACCTTTCGCTCACATCCGCAGTCAATATTAAGGCCAAACAATCAAGTTCCATTAATTACTTCCCTACAGGATCGACTTAGCCTTATAAGTAATGAAGATATTAAATTTCTAGTTCCACTTACATTTGACTATCATCTTTCTTTAGTTGGAGCCAGATCGTTTGTTGAAATGCTAAAGAATACCATCAATATGAAAGGATTTTTAGTTGGCCCAGATTTTGCTTTGGGTCATAAGCGAGAAGGCACAATACCTATGTTAACGACCCTAGGAAAAGATGTGGGATTTTTTGTATCGGTACTAGATGTTTTAGAGCTAGAAGGAAATTCTGTTAGAAGTACAAGTGTTCGTAATTCTATAAAGGATGGTAATATGGAATTATCCTCACAACTTCTAGGCCGTCCACATTCGTTTTCTGCTAAAGTAGTTCATGGTGAAGGAAGAGGTAGGGATCTCGGATTTCCTACTGCTAATCTTGTTTTTGATACCTCACTGATTATTCCCCATGATGGAGTTTATGCTACGTGGATTGAAATCAATGGTCGATATATGATCTCGGCAACTAGTATTGGTTATAACCCTACCTTTAATAAAGGTAATTCTACAGTAGAAACTTTTATACTGGGATTTGATTCAGATATTTATGACACTAATGTTCGTCTTGCTTTCGGGCCTCGGATTCGAGACATGGAGCCTTTTCCTTCTAAAGAAGAATTGATAAAACAGATGCATGATGATGTATCTCAGGTAGCATCGTTATTGAAAAGTTTTCCTTTACAGCCGTATAGTTTTATTTTCTAGTATTCACTTCAATTTACATTCATACAAAAAAGAGGGCTGCATTTGAGAGCAGCCCTCTTTTTTGTATGAATGTAAATGGGTCTAGAAGCATTTAGTTCATAGGATCATTGGCATAGTAGCCATCCCACCATTTCTCATTTTCACCAAGCCATATACGTTCATGCATACTATGGTAGATATAGGTTCCATAATTAAACCAATTGGCACCACGAACTTCTGCTCTATTTCCGTAATTATACATAGTCCAACCAATACCAGAGTATGGTATTGAATCCATTAGTAGAGACATTTCCACTTCTCTGGCTAGTTTACCTTTTTCTACCGGATCTAGAATGCGCAACATTTTACCGGTGGTTTCGTCCATCCATTCTTGATATTCCGTTCCTGGAAAACCACGGTCACATGGTCTGGCATCTATACCCGCAGTATTTGAATTCGAGTTAAATGCTCTCCAGAGTGTCCAGTCAGGATTCTGAATCGCTGAAGTTCCACTGGACCATGTTACGTAAATATCGTAATCACAGGCGTTAGCTGCAGCTGTATTTGCTGCAGATTCAAGGAATTTTGCCGTAATATTAGTTCCAAGATGGTCATTCCACTGCTGCATACCAAAGAGACAAACATCCATATAGTTTTGTGATGTTCGAGTCATGCAAGTTGCATCGAATCCGTTTTCGTATCCTGCTTCCTTCATTAATCTTTTAGCTTCAGCGATATCATCTGCCTTCGGCTGTCGGTATCCTGGAAGCTTGTAAAGTTCTTCATTGCTCATTGCCCATTCAGTTCCCCATGCCTGAATGCCAGATATCCTTGCGTTACCGTAAAGTGAATTTTCGTCAGCACCTTGGATTTTCATCCAAGCATCACGGTCAAGTACTAAGTCCATTGCCTTTCTGACCTTAGGGTCATCAAACGGTGCCTTCGATTGATTATAGCTGAATCCCTGTTGTCCAGGAGATCCTGTCCAACTTAAAGCTATTTCGTCAGAGAATCGAGAGCGAACTTGAGCAACTTGAGCGGGGAGCAAGCTACTACTTCCTTCTCCTGCTTGATGAATTTTGCCAGCTGTTAGCGAAGCAAATCGAGTTGTGGAGTCAAGGATCTGAATATCATCAATTCCGTCTAATAATGGAAGACCAGGCTTCCAGTAATTAGGATTTTTTCTAGTTGTAACCTTAACGCCAGGCTCATATGAAGTAGTGTGGTAAGGACCGCTTCCGCACATCATGCTAAGCCCATTATCCACTTCATATTGCATAGTTATACCATTAAGTCCGAATTCCTCGCCTTTAATCTTCTCTAAGCATTCGGTATTCATGATTTGTAGAGTACCACTTGAAAGGCTTGCAAGTGTGTGTCCCTGAATTTCGTTGAATTCTATAAAGAATGTATTTGCGTCTTTACAGCCGAAATCAGCGGTGTGCTTCAACATTGAGGAAGCGTACCCATAAGTTCCTGATCCTTCATATGGGTTGATATATCTATTATAAGTTTCACTGACGTCTGCACAGTCCAAGACGGAGCCATCATGGAATTTAATATCTTTTTCAAGATTAAATGTGTATGTTAGGCCGTCACCAGTAATTGACCAGTCTTTAGCCACATTGCCTTCGATCGTTGATGTATCACCCCAAGGGTCAACACGAATAAGTGGATCGTATGTTCCAGATGTGTGCTTGTTGTAGAGAACAGCTCGGTGTGGTTCACCACGGCTTAAGATAGGCCATGGTTGTCCATGTAAGAAAATTCCACCGTATTGCGGGATTCCCCATTCATCACGATAACCAGGAAGCGCCATTACGGTTTTTTGTGCTTCAGTTAATGTATCTTCAACCTGAGTGTCTGTTGCTGAAGCTTTTTCTGAACTAGCATTTGAGTCTGTTGCTACTGCTGAATCACTGTCAGATCCACCACATGCACCAATAATACCTAGCATCAGTAACAAACTTGCAGCAATTAGCATCGTACTTCGATATACTTTTCGCACTAGACAACCTCCCTTTACATATTCAACTTACAATAGATATTTATACGTATGCTATGTACGTATTTTTAATACTTGCACAATGTACACATTCTTTTCGATTTGGTCAATATAAATTTAAGCTAATTTTTAATTATTTGTAATTACCTACTTCATTTACCTACAAATTTTGGAGAGCGTTTTTCGACAAATGCCCTAGCACCCTCTTTATGGTCGGTTGTTTTTCTTGCAAGATTTAATGCAGCATTTGATTCTGCTAATCCTTTTTGAAAAGTAGACTCCAAGCCGCTATGAATAAGATATTTAATTAATCCATGCGAAAAAGTAGGCCCTGCAGCTATTCGTTTTGCAAGCTCAAGAGTTGCCTCCATTAATTTTTCGTGACTGACAACTTTGCTTACTAGTCCCATTTCTAAACATTGATTAGCATCAAATCTATCCCCAGTGTATTGCATAAGAAACGTATTACTTAAGCCAACTAATCTTGGTAATTGCCACGAACTTCCATCTCCAGGTACGAGACCTAGCCTTACAAATGATTCTGAAAATACGGCATTTTCCGATGCAATTCGTATATCACAACACAAAGAAAGTCCAGCTCCAACTCCGAATGCATATCCATTCAATGCTGCTATAGTGGGTTTTTGAATTTGCCATAGCCTCCATGGTAAAAATTTTATTCTCGAAGCTTGAGCATCTGAACTTCTATGGATTGTAGCTTGATTAGGATCCATTAGTTGCCAAGGCGTCAGAGATTCCTCCTGTTGACTTGATTTGTTACTTTGGTCAAATCCCTTAACATTTGCTCCTGAGCAGAACGCTGGATCCGATCCAGTTAAGACGAGAACACGCATATCAGGATCACTTTCAAAAATATCTAATTGATCATTGAGTTCTGAGCTCATACTAGGACCTAACGAATTTCTTGAAGAAGGATCATCCATTGTAATGACTAAAACCCCTTCATCTAATTTGCTTTTAATAAAATCCATCTAAGACCTCCATGATAAAAATTAAAGAATAAAGCAATTATCATATATCATATAAAATATATTTTCGGAATGTATTTCTAATATTCTGTAAGTTTTGCAATTTAGTTTTTTAATAATCAAGATCGTTCTATTGACTTTAATGATGATTAGAGTTATTAATCACTTAAGATTCATTAACTATTACTTATTAACTTGTATTAATTTTACTGTTTTAAAGGAATAGTTATAAGTAAAAAAGATTTAAGATTATTATATGTATAAAGGAGGAACAATATATGGGTGCAAAAGAACAAGCTGAGGAGATACTTGCGACGGCTCGTAAGCTCATTGGCACCGAGACCGATCCAGTTAAAGCTAGATACCCTGTTGAATATGATCCAATTCGTAGGTACTGTCATAGTACAGGCGATGAAAATCCCCTTTATCTTGATCCAGAATATGGTAAAAAGAGCAGATATGGTGGTACACCGGTCCCTATGTGTGGTGTTCATCTCAGTTCTGGAAATGGCATTTGGCCAGTTAAAAAAGATACAGGCCAAAGTCTTCCGCCTGTTCCAACTTTGGGGCAGAGTGCAATTAATTTGACTACCGAATGGGAATTTTTCAAACCAGTTTTGGTTGGTGATCATCTCTCTACTTCTCAGAAGATAGAAGATGTATACATCAAACCTATCAGGCTTGACCCATTGGCGTTTTGGAGAGTTACAGCAAATGTTTTTAGAAATTCTGCTGGTGAAGTAGTAGCTATTCATAGAAACATTGGCTTGGCTCATAGAAAGCCAGAGGATGTAGCAGCCGATCGTGGTGAATAATTAACAGAAATAAGTAACGATTAATACGTTAGAAATCATAAAAGGAGGCAAAAAATGCCATTTGGAGATTCTACTACAGTAGATGTTTATACAGGTCGAGGCGATGAGAATCAGGGAGATGGGGTGTCCATTTTAAGTTCGCAGAGATATTGGGAAGATGTAAAAGAAGGCGATGTTGTTCCAGGTTTCAGTCATAAGATTAATTGGACTCGTATTTGCATGCAGGTTAGTGGTTCTCAGGATTTTTATCCTGTTCACCATGATCCACAGTTTGCCCGTGATGCAGGTCATGAGGAAATGTTCATTAATACTGGTTGGTACCAAGCAAATTTTGGTAGAATTGCTACAAGTTTTGCTGGTGATGAAGGTTGGGTTCGAAAGTTCCGTATGGAAATGCGACGCATGAACCAACTTGGTGATGTAAGCTCTTGGGGCGGTAAAGTTGCTCGTAAATATGTGAGTGATGAAGGCGACCATTGTGTTGATTTAGAACTCTGGGTTGAGAATGATCGTCACGGGATAACTACACCAGCTCAAGCAACTATTATTCTTCCTTCAAAAGGTTAAATATTAAGCTTAAGTAATCGGTTAATAAAACAGAAAACACCCTCCGTTTAAAAATTATTTTTCAGGAGGGTTTTCTGTTTTAGTTTAATTTTTAAAATCGTTACGATATTTTTATAAAGGGCTTAGATGCCGAATCCCTCTTCATATAAACGTTCGAGGCCATTATTTTTTCATGGATGGCTAATTGTTCTTGTCGCTTTTTTTGGAACTTTTATTTCTGCTGGAATTGGAGGATATGGCCTTGGTGTATTTTTAAAGCCAATGACTACTAGCCTTGGTTGGTCACGAACAACTTTAGCTTGGTTTTCCCCAGTAAGATCAGTAGTAATGGGAATCACTGGGCCACTTTTAGGTCCATTTGTTGAACATCAAAATGGCCCACGTCTTTTATTTATTATTGGTGGAATTACTGCCGGTATTGGATGTTTTGCAGTTTGGGGGGTAAAAGAAGCATGGCATTTTTATATTGCTTTTGGTGTTGTTTGGGGGTTCGGCCAATCTCTTTTAGGTGGACAGATACTTTCAGGGCCAATAGTTTCTAAATGGTTTGTTAAGTATCGCGGAAGAGCTACTTCTATATATGCTATGGGGGTTTCAGGTGGAGGTGTTGTTTTTATTCCCCTTAATACGTTTCTTATTGATAAATATGGATGGGAATATTCTTGGTTAATATTAGGGTTTATTACATTGTTGAGTATTATTCCATTATCCTTTTTGTATATGCGAAGGCAACCTGAAGACATGAATCTTCTTCCAGATGGTGAATCAAAAGTTTTCGCTAAAGAGATATCTAGTGCTTTATCCGCAGATCCAATTCTTTTATTCGAATATGATAGTGAAAATAATCCAATATCGGCTGCAGATATAGAGGTTAGTTGGACAGTTAAGGAAGCTTCTAAAACTTCATCACTATGGTTATTAATTTTATCATTCAATTTAATGACAATGTCAATTGGGGCTACCCTTCTTAATCAAGTTCCTTATTTAACTGATAAAAATTTGGGTATTGGAATTGCAACTCTTGCAGCCACGAGTTTTGGTTTTGTTGCCATGGCCTCAAAGATACCATGGGGAATTTTAGCTGACCGATTTGATATTAGATATGTAACTGCTTTGTGTTTTCTATCTGCTGGCTTAGGGCTTTTTTTATTAGTAATAGCTGATAGTATTGTGGTTATTTTTCTTTATGTTCTTTTTTATGGTATTGGTGCTGGTGGTCCACCAGTGTTGCAGAATGTTATGTGGTCCAATTACTATGGGCGAAAATTTCAGGGAGCAATTCGAGGAACTTTTGCACCCCTTAATATTATTGGAATGGGCTTTGCTCCAGTTTTCGCAACGTGGATTTATGATTCAACTGGAAATTATGACATAGCTTTTTTTGTTTTTGCAATAGGCTGCTTGCTTGGAGGAGTATGTATTATTTTTGCAAAACCGCCCGTACATAATTCATTAAAAAATTCGATTAGCTAAATTTATTTTTATTAATTAATTATTTCCCAAGCGTCTTTTTCGACCAATGCTATGACTTTCACCAATGGTAGATTATTTTTTTCAGCTATTTTTTTACAATCTTCGTATTCAGGTGCTAAGGCAATTATTTCACCTTTCAGCCATTTTACCTTTACGTCTACGATACCGAACCGTGTAGAAAAATTTCTAATTTCCCTTTTTACTTCTATTCGGTCTATAAATCGCCTTCGAATCCCTAATGTTGAAGTTTCTCTTATAATCGTTTCTGTTATTATTTGTTCTTTTTCGATTTTTGTCATCACACCAAGGATTATTCCTGGGCGACCTTTTTTCATTTGTATTGGTGTTATCCAAACATCTAATGCTCCAAGTTGAAAAAGTTTCTCTTGCACGTAACCAATTACTTGAGGATTTGTATCGTCAATATTTGTTTCAAGAAGTAACAGTTGGCTTATTTCAGATTTTTGCTCACCAATAAGTAATTGGACTATGTTGGGTACCTTGGTAGATTCTCTTGAACCAGCGCCATATCCAAACTTTGTAATAGCCAATGATGGATTTTCGAATTCGGCAAATGAAGTTATAAGTGCAGCCCCAGTGGGTGTTACAAGTTCAATGTCTTGTAAATTTGATGAAATTTGAAAGACTGCATTTTTTATTAGTGCTATATTTGTTGTTGCAGGCGATGAAGCTGTTATTTGTCCATGTCGACTATTGATCGTACCGTTTGGGAATGGTAGTGGAGATGAATATATTTTTTCAAGTTGTAAGCTTTGAATTGCTACAGTTGTTCCTACAATATCTACTATAGTATCAACTGACCCTAACTCCTCCAAATGAGGTTTTGAGCTTGATGGTAATTTATGTGCCATTTGTTCAGCTTTTTTTATAATGGAAAAAATTTCAAGGCTCTTTTTTTTGACATCTTCTTTTAAGGAGCTAGAATTTATTATTGATACAAAATCATTCCAATTGAACTTGGTTTTTTCATGTTTTCCGAGATTAACTATTGCTTTTGTAGCAGTAACTCCTCCACGTTGAACAATTTCTGAGTTAACTGAACAATCTAGATTGAGCTGTTTGATTGCGGAATTAATTAAGTCGGTGTCAACTCCAAGGTCAATTAATGCCCCGAGTAGCATGTCGCCACTGACTCCACCAGTTAAAGAAAAATAACCTATTTTCATTTTGCTTTCTTATATATTCAATTGAATTAAGGTGTTTGTTTGTTTAATGATCCAGAACGAAAACCTTCCAAATCTAATGTGACATACTCGTAACCTAGCTCTTTGAATTTTTCGACTATACTATTTCTGATATCCGCTTGTAAAATTGTAGGTATATCTTGAACTCTAATTTCAATTCTAGCTGTATTATCCAAGTGGCGTACTCGTAATTGCCGAAAACCTAATTTTTTTAAATACTGCTCAGAATTAGAGATTTTTTTTAAAGATTCTATTGTCACCCTGCTACCGTATGGAATTCGTGACGCAAGGCATGGTTGCGCTGGTTTTTCTGCAGTAGGAAGTTGATAGATTTTTGAAAGATCCCGAACATCTTGTTTTGTAAATTTTGCTTCAACTAATGGATTTCTAATCATGTGCTTTTCGCCAGCACGAATGCCTGGTCTAAAGTCTCCTAAGTCATCCATATTTGTTCCTGAAGCAATCCATTTATAATTTTTCATTTTAGCAACTTCATGAAGCTTGCTGTATAGCTCGTCTTTACAGAAGTAACAACGCTGAGTTGTATTTTCCACATAGGATGGGTTATTTATTTCATTTGTTTCTATAATCATGTGCTGTATAGAGAAATTTATTGCAAAATTTGATGCATCATCACATTCGTATGATGCTAATGAAGGTGACGATGCAGTTACAGCTAAAGCATTGTTCCCAAGTGATGCATTTGCCATAAATGCTAGGAGAGCACTATCTACACCTCCAGAGTAGGCGACGATGACTGATTCCATTTCTTTCAGTATTGTCCGAAGTTCATATTCTTTCTTTTTTAAGAGATCGCTCATATTCTTTAATCCTTCTATTCTAAAAATTTTATAGCTTCATTTAATGTGCTCACGGAAATTATATCTATTTCGCCACTTTGAGATTTTTCACCTCGAGATGGCACAAGGATTTTAGGAATTCCAAGTCTAATTACTTCCTGTATTCTTCGATTCATTTGGTGTACTGGCCTGAGTTCTCCATTTAATCCAATTTCCCCTATTGCTGCGATATCAGTTAATGGAGTGAATCCAGTAAAAGATGATATGATTGCTAAAGATATCGGTAGATCGATTGCTGGTTCACTTGTTCTAAATCCCCCAGGGATATTTACGATAATATCCTGATTGAGTACGGGGATATTTGTTCTTTTTGATAAGACAGCAGAAATCATTAAAAGCCTACCTTGATCAATACCATTAGCAAGCCTTCTAGGGTTTTGGCTATTGGTATTTGAGCTTAGGGCTTGAATTTCTACAAGCATTGGCCTACTTCCTTGAATGATTGGAGCGATTATTGATCCTGAGCTTGGACCTGATCGTAAAGAAAGAATAGTACTTGATGGATCTTCAACATTAATAAGTCCATTCGCTCGCATTTCAAAAAGTGCTATTTCGTCGCTAGAACCGAATCTATTCTTTGAGCTTCGCAAGACTCTATAAATTCCAGTAGTGTCCCCTTCTAGATGTAAAACTACATCAACCATATGCTCTAAAATTTTTGGCCCAGCAATATCTCCTTCTTTGGTGACATGTCCTGAAAATATTATTGGAGTATCTTTTTCCTTTCCCCAGGAAGTTAAAATTCTGCAGCATTCCCTTAATTGTTGAACGGATCCGGATGAGGACGAAAGAGACTCACTAAAGATTGTTTGTATTGAGTCTATAATTACAAGTTTTGGTTGAACAGAATCCATCATTTGTATTGTATGCTCTACACTTGTTTCTCCTGAAATTAAGATGTTATTTTGATCTACTCCAATACGATCCGAGCGAAGCCTGATTTGAGTTATAGATTCCTCACCTGAGACGTATAAAATTGGCGTATCATCAGAATTTGAAGTTGTACTTAATTCATTGGCCAATTGAAGAAGGATTGTAGATTTCCCTATACCTGGTTCCCCTGCCATAAGGATTATTGAACCAGGTACGATTCCTCCACCGAATACACGATTTAATTCTTGGGAATTAAATTCGATTCTTTTGATATCATTTAATGTAACAGTCGAAATCGGCTTAGGGAAAGTTAGAAAGTTATTGTTACTAGTTATTGAATTATTGGGAGATCTAACAAGTGGTTCATTTACTCCACAAGCATGACAAAATCCCATCCATCTGGAACTTTCCGAACCACAACTTTTGCAGAAAAATAATGAAGACTTAGGGTTCATGTAATGAATCTCCAAGCCGATAACATTTTATGATAATTAATAAGATTGATATTTGTACGAAATATGGTTAAATTTTCATAAATTATAGGCTTACTGCCTGAATATTGATAATGTCTGGAAACTGTTCCAATTCTTTTCTTGTTGTTGGCGTAATAAATTCATCTATTCCAAGAATCATCATTGCATGACCTCGAGGTGCTAAGCGCCCAAGAACCATGAAACTTATGTTAATATCAGCTTTGCCAACTATGGCACCAATTCCTCCTATTACTCCAGGTCTATCTATATTTTCAACAAATAAAAGATGGGGACTTTCAATAGTTGTATCAAAGCGATAATCATTTACTCGCATGATATGTGTATTTCCACGAACATTGGATCCAGCTAGCACAACGGTGCCAGTATCTGTATTTATTCGTATGGTAATTAAATTTGTATACTCTGATGTTGAAGAATTATGCGTTTCAGTAATATTTAATCCTCTTTGCTCAGCAAGCAGTAATGCATTGACAAGACTAACTCGAGTGTCAGTTATATTTTGTAGTAGTCCTACTAATGTCGCCGCCTTGATTCCATCCGTATTGGAATTAGCGATATTTCCAGTATATTCAATTGCTATATTACGAATTTGTCCAGATACTAATTGAATTGCGACTTTTCCAAGCGTTGCTGCTACTTGCATATAGGGCGCGATATCTTCATCGCCTTCTCTTGAAGAAAATGGTGCATTAAGAGTATTTGATGCCGACTGCCCCCTTAATACAGCAAGAACTTGTTCAGCAACTTCGATAGCAACATCGGACTGAGCTTCATTTGTTGATGCGCCAAGATGAGGAGTAGCAATGACATTTAAATGCTGAGCCAAAGTGTAATCCGTCGGTGGTTCCTCTCTAAAAACATCAATTGCTGCTGCAGATAACCGATGTTCATCTAGGGCAGCAAGCAAGGCAATTTCGTCGATTAGCCCCCCTCTTGCGACATTAATAATTGTAGCATTAGGTTTAAGTTTTTCTATTTCAGTTTTGCCAATTAGATATCGCGATGAGTCAGTCAAAGGGGTATGAATTGTAAGGAAATCAGAGTTTGATAATAATTGTTCAAATTCTACAAGCTCTACACCTAATCTAATTGCACGCTCTTCGGTGACGAATGGGTCATATCCAATTACTTTCATTTTTAATCCGATAGCCATTCTTGCTACTTCAGTTCCCACTCTTCCTAATCCAATGATTCCAAGGGTTTTATTTTGTATTTGAATACCCATGAATTGTGAACGATTCCAAAGTTGTTTTTTTAATGAAGCGTCCGCTTTTGGAATTTGACGAGCTGAAGCAAGCATCATTGCTATAGTGTGCTCAGCTGCAGCTATTATATTACCTGTTGGCGCATTAACAACAGCTATTCCATTATTAGTTGCTGCAGGAATATTTACATTATCTGTTCCTACGCCGGCACGACCTATTACTCTTAGTTTTTTGGCTGCAAGTATTACATCTTCATTAATTTGTGATTCACTTCGAATTATCACTCCTTCAACATCATCTATGAGGTCAATAAGAGTTTCTTTGGTTAAACGCTGCGAAGGAACTATGACTTCGATGTCGGGTTGTTGTTGTAAGAATTGGATTCCAATTTTATGAATAGGATCTGCAACAAGTATTTTCAACAGCGTCTCCATACTTAACTATTTAATTTTTTGAACTAAAAACCGACTTTAGGTAATATAATTTTAAGTTTTTCAATGACTTCGTCGATTTCATTTTCATCTACGTATCCAAGGTGGCCAATTCGGAATATTTTTCCCTCTAAGTCGCCTTGTCCACCAGCTAGTATTACATTGTGCTCTGTTCTTAATAGACCGAGTAGTTGCTTTGCATCTACATTTTTAGGAATAATTACTGACGTTACTGTGTCCGAAGCAAATTGTTCATCTTTTGCAAACAGCTCTAGTCCTATTTCTTTAACTGCATTCCTAACTTTGGATGCTATTTTTTTATGACGAACAAAAATTTGATCTAAGCCCTCATCAAGCATTTTTTTAAGTGCCAGATCAAGACCATAAAATAGGGAAACTGCTGGAGTCCAAGGTGTTTGGCCTTTATGGTAATAAGAAGTATGTTTTTCAAAATCAAAGTAGAAGCGAGGCATTGTTGCTTTTTTTGAAGCTTCAATGGCATCGGAACTTTGAACACCAAAGGCTAACCCTGGAGGCACCATGAATCCTTTTTGAGAGCCTGAAATTACTATATCGCAATTCCACTCGTCGGTTGGTAGGGGTATACACCCTAAACTACTGATTGCATCAACTAAAAGTAGTTTGTCGAAACTTTTTACGACTTTTGCAATAGATTTCATGTCGTTAGTTACCCCTGTTGATGTCTCATTATGAGTAACTAGCACTCCCTTAATCGCAGGGTCTTTTTTCAATTCATTTTTGATATCTTCAGGATCAGCTGCTGATCCTGAAGATATGCTAGGTTTAATTACTTCAGCTCCATATGCCTCAGCAATCTGTGCAAATCGTTTACCAAATACACCGATGCTAATTGAAAGAACTTTATCGCCAGGAGAGAAAGAGTTTACTATTGCTGCTTCCATTGCACCTGTTCCAGATGCAGTAAGAATAGAGACGTCTTGTTTGGTTTGAAAAACTTGTTGCATTCCGTTATGAATTCTTGTTATTAGTTCAGCAAATTCAGGGCCACGATGATTAATCATTTGTTGAGCACTAGCTGAACGTATATCATCAGGAACAGGTGTAGGTCCTGGCACTCTTAAATTCAATAGACTAGTCCTCCTAAATTTATAAGAAGCGATATCATTGTACTACAAAGTACTACAAAAATACTGAAATTATAAAGTAAAAATAACTCTATAACGTTAAATTTTCTTCCAATAATCATTAATTTGTCTCAATGAATCGATAGAAACGCCTTTTGCCAATTTTAAGTATTGAATTGTTTTCAATACTTAAAATATTAGTTATTTTGTGTCCGTCAAGCTCAAATGCATCCTGCGATATCAATCTTTTGGCTTCACTTCTGCTATCGACTAAGCCGAGTTCGGTTATGATATTACTTAATGGTTGATTAAAAGTGGTTGTTATTTTTTTACCATTTTCGAGCATGAAACTGTAAACTTGTTCTTCTTGGGTAGATATAATTTTCCTGAATCTAATTATTGGCATTTCTTTTGGTATTCCTCTTTTTTGGAATACATCTTCAAATTGTTTTTCAGCATCTTGAGCCTGATTGCTTCCCCAAAATTGCTTCACAATGTTATACGCAAGTCGCTTTTTTAATTCCATTGGATTCATTGAGGGATCTAATAAATTATGCTTGACATCTTTTAGGTCATCATCGGAAATATCAGTTAATAATTCAAAATAATCTGATATTAGTTTGTCCGGTAGGGACATTATTTTCCCATATTGCTCACGAGGTGATTCATCTACACCAATGTAATTTCCCAAACTTTTACTCATTTTTTGAGAACCATCGGTACCAACTAATATTGGGACCATCAGACACTGTTGTGGTGTCTGATTCATCATAACTTGTAATTCACGTCCCACTAATAGATTGAATTTTTGGTCAGTTCCACCGAATTCAATGTCTGATTTTACAACTACTGAGTCATAGCCTTGCAAAAGAGGATAGAGCAGCTCTGTTATTGTTATAGGCCTTCCACTTTCCCAGCGCTTTTTGAAGTCATCTCGTTGTATTATTTGAGCCAACGTAAATTTGGAAGTAAGTTGTATTACATCTGACAAGTTAAATTTTCCCAACCATTCGCTTTGCCATAAGACTTCAGTGCGATCACGATCAACCACTTTAAAGAATTGAGTTAAATATGAGGCAGCATTTTGAGAAACTTGTTCGTGGGTTAACATAGGTCGAGTTGCTGATTGCCCACTAGGATCCCCTATTTGTGCAGTCCAGTCTCCAACAATAACAACTGCTTTGTGTCCAAACTCTTGCAGCTGCCTGAGCTTCCTTAATCCAACCACATGTCCTAAATGAATATCAGAACTAGATGGATCAAATCCCATCTTAAGCCTGAGCTCTTTTCCGCTATTTAGTAATCGAAGGAATTCTTTTTCCTCGATTATTTCAGATACACCTCTACGAATAATTCTGTCAATTGTTGAGTCATTTAGCATATTTAACCTTTTTAATGTTTATTCTATATCATAAATTTTTATATCGCAGCTTAAATGTACATTAAAATGTAAAAATTAAATTAAATGAAACATATTTAACAAAAAATTGACATATTTTTTCCTCATTAAGATATAATATATATTATAGATAAATATTTTTGTTATTAATTTAATTAGGATATATATGAAGATTGGTGCATTTGAAATAATCGAACCGATACCAAACCTTGTGAAGCCCCATGTTATTTCCATATTGTATCCTTGGGTTGATGCTGGTTCTGCAGGAACATTAACTTTAGCTCGTATGGAGGAGATGTTTCAGTCAACAAAATTGGGTGAATTGAGTCGTCCAGGCGATTTTTTTGATTTCACGCGCTATAGACCTACTACTTATCTCAGAGATGGAGAGCGTCTTGTTTCAATTCCCAATACATCGATCTCTTATGCTCAAAGAGAAGGATTTCCTGATTTAATCTTCATAAATATTTTAGAACCTCATCATATGGCTGAAGATTATATTGATTCTTTGTTAAAACTATTTGAGTTTTTTGATGTACAGCGACACTGTAGAGTTGGAGCAATGTGGAATGCAGTACCACATACAAGGCCCTTATTGCTTACGGGTCAAGCTTCAGGTAATTGGAGCAAAAAATTAGCTGATTTAGTAACACAGCGTCAAAGTATCTATGAGGGACCATCAACCATAATGGGTTTATTAAATATAGAGCAGGCTAATCGTGATATTGAATCAATTTCCATAATGACTCATCTTCCTCAGTATTTGCAGCTTGAGGAAGACTATAGCGGTGCCGCAAGATTACTGGAAGCCTTAGGGGCACTTTATGACATTAATGAGGATTTTCCTGAGTATTTATTGGGTGTAAAGCAATATGAGGAATTTGATATTCAAATGGAAAATAGTTCTGCTACAAAAAATTTAATCGATCAGTTAGAGCAAGAATACGATAATCGAACTGATATTCCTCAATCTGATCATGTCCCACAAGACGATCTTATGTCCTTATCTCCTGATGTGCAGCAATTTTTGATTGATGCTGAGCAACATCTAGATCAAAATGATGACCCAACGTCTTAAAATAAATTCTGTTGATTGAATCTGCTGCAATCGATTTTTATAAAATGGTATACTTAAACTTAATAAAAAAAGGAAAACTTATTAATGAATTTTGTATACGACAGAAGAGTGTTTTTTCCAATTTTTATTGCTGTGCTTACATTGCTTATTTCATGTGTAAATATTTCAAAAGAAGATGATTCAGGCAATATCAATGATCAAGCCTTACCCTTGTCAGCAGCAGAAAATTTAAATAATAATTATTCAAATGAAGATTCAAATAATTTGAATCTTCATTTGAATAAACTCACTGCAGCTCATAATGTTCTAGAAGCGCAAGACTTTGTATTATCTAAAATCTATAGTGATTCAAAAAAATCAGTTGTTAGTATACGTACAACTGAAAAAATTGTGGATTATTGGAGTATGCAGCAATTTGAAACAGATTTGGGTCAAGGTTCGGGTTTTGTTTGGGATAAATCGGGCCACATTGTAACAAATAATCATGTAATTGAAGGAGCTTCGAGAATTATAGTAGTAATGGCTGATGGTAAAGAATTATTAGCAGAGGTGATAGGTACTGATGTTCATTCGGATCTTGCTGTTATAAGAATCATTGGTTCAGATGATAGTTCGATTGAATTATTACCTATTACTATTGGTGACAGTGCTGAAGTCATCCCTGGTCAAATGACCGTAGCTCTCGGGAATCCATTTGCACAACATAACACTATGACTACAGGTATTGTTAGTGCTATAGGAAGAACAATCAAGGCTAAAGATAGCCTCTTTTCAATCACTGAAGTGATTCAAACTGATGCTGCAATTAATCCAGGAAATTCTGGTGGCCCTCTATTGAATTACAAAGGAGAGGCTATAGGTGTAAACTATATGATAGTCAGTGCGGGGGGATCAAGTTCTGGTATAGGATTTGCAATTCCAATTGATATTGCAAAGCGTGTAATCCCTTCTCTAATCGATAGAGGGATTTACGAGTATTCCTATCTTGGTGTTGGAATTGGAAATATAACGGATAATGTAGCCTTGAAGATGAAGGAAGTTTTATCGAGTAATGTTATTAATGGAGCAGCCCTATCTTTAATTTATCCTAATACTCCTGCGGAAGATGCTGGCTTGATGGTTGGAGATGTAGTTTTAAATATCAATAAAATTCTTATTAGAAATGCTGATGATTTATTAGTATTTCTTAATACTAAAACTTCTCCCGGTGACTTAATAGAGATTGAATTATTTTCACGAGGGGAAGTTGTAAAACGTTCAGTGATCCTAGGAGTAAGACCAAAATAAGTGCTAATCCAAGGTTGAAAAAAATAGTACGATATTGATTTTTGGGTAGCGGGGGGTGGATTCGAACCACCGACCTTTGGGTTATGAGCCCAACGAGCTGCCACTGCTCCACCCCGCGAAAAGCTAAAATAAATTGTAGCACATATGAAATTATTGTGAAATAACATCTGAAGATTTTTCGAGACGATTGAGTTCATTTTCAGGAACTTGAGAGAGTCTTTTCCAAGCCTTTGATTCGTGTCGTTTAGATATTGACTGAGATGATTCCAGTATGAGATTTGCTGCATTCAAGAAATCAAATTTATTTACTTCTTCAGCCAATGTAATCTCATTTTCTCCAGCATTATGGTAATTTTTGAGAGGTATGGCGATTCCAGTTGCGCGATATCCATTTACCAAGAATGCACTTGCTTCGCATACTCCTCCACTCATTAATTGACGTTGTGCTTGAAATGTTTTGAAATTACTTTCAAGATGTTCTTTTGCAATAGTTAGTATTTGCTCTGCTTCATAGTTAAATGTAAAAAGCGCATCACCAGTTCGAATAACAGGGCCATTTCCTACATTGGCCCCTGGTAGTTCCCGACTTGATTCAACAGATACGATAAATGTGTCTTGAGGGATCGATTTATTTCTTGCAATTGCTCTAGCCCCAATAAGCCCGACTTCTTCTGCTCTAGTGAAAATTCCATAAATAGTGTGACTTCTGTTAATTTTTTGAGCACTTTCTAGGGCTGCTAGTATAGCCGAACATCCAGCTAAGTCGTCAGCAGCGAGCATCCTAATGGTGTTATTTGTAATATTGAAATCATCAACACTTAGCATTACACCTGATGGAATATTGATCATTTCATCATTATCAGTTTTTACATAAACCATTCTATCGTTTTCATCCCCATAGCGACCGTCTAAATAGCCTTCAATTAACTCCATTCTTTGCCCTATAATTTTTACAGGTGTTTTCTTTGTAAAAGTCCACTCTGGAACTCCCCCTAAGGCTTTAGCTATTAACCGAGAATTTTCTTTTTTAATAATTTCAAATCCTGGATGATCCATGTGGGAGATGAAGCCGATTCCATTTTTTCCCGATTCCCCAGGAAGTGTGGCGATAATATTTCCAAAGAAATCAATTTCAAACGAGATTTTCCATTCTGAAAGTAAATTTGTAATATATTTAGCTATGTGCTGTTCTTGGAATGGAAGTGATGGGATTGTTCCTAGATTTGCAATAATTTCTAGGGATGTTTCTTCTAATTTAGACATTAATCTATCCTACAACTATATTAATGAGTTTGTTTTGAATGTATATGATTTTTTTTATCGATTTTTTTTCGATGTGTCGTTGCGTATTAATACTTTCTAATGCAATTTTTTTTGCCATCGATTCATCAATACCTGCTGAAACAATGATTCGATCCCTTACTTTTCCATTTACTTGTACGATTAGTGGTATTTGATTTTCTTCTGCTATCGAATCGTCCCAAGAAGGGAATAGTTGTTGGTGGATACTATATTGTTCACCAACAATATTCCAGAGCTCTTCAGTTATATGAGGAGCAATCGGAGAAAGTAGTACCAAGAAATTTTTACAGGCATTAGTCCATGTTTGAGATGTGTAATTTTTTGTTTTTCGTATTTCTTGAAGGTCATTACTGAATTCCATTAATGCTGCAATAGCCGTGTTGAATTTAAAAGAATTCAAGTCGTTATAAACTTTGCGAATAGTTTGATGTAGTCTTCTTTGAATTAATTCATCTTCTTCAGGATTTTTTTTGTTAGCAATATTTGGGATTGGATCTTGCGTGACTAATTCCCAAACACGATTAAGCCATCTTGCTATACCGTTGATTCCTGAATCATTCCACTCACCTCCACCATCCCATGGACCAACAAACATTAGATAAACCCGTACAACATCTGCTCCGAGTTCTTTAACATATGGATCAGGAGTGATCGTATTTCCACGAGATTTACTCATTTTTGTTCCATCGGCAATAATATGGCCTTGATTGAATAATTTGAGAAAGGGCTCATCTATAGAAACTAAGCCTATGTCTCTAAGTGCTTTAATAAAAAATCTGGCATAAAGTAGATGCATTACTGCATGTTCTGCGCCACCTGTGTATTGATCTACAGGTAACCATTGATTAACTTTTTCGGGGTCCCAAGGCGCTGTTTCTAGTTGAGCACTAGTATAACGTAGAAAATACCAAGATGAATCGAAAAATGTATCCATGGTGTCAGTCTCACGTAAAGCTGGCGAGTTACATTTTGGACATTCAGTATTTCTGAATTCTTTATGACGTGCTAAAGGTGAATCACCACTAGGCTTGAATTCTGCATTATCTGGTAATAAAACAGGAAGATTTTCTTCTTTAATTGGCACAAGTCCACAGCTAGAACAGTGAACAATGGGAATGGGTGTTCCCCAATATCTTTGACGAGAAATTAACCAATCTCTTATACGATAGGTTCTCGTTGATTTTCCCCAACCTTGCGTACTTAAGTATGTGGTTATTGATTTTTGTGCACTAATATTCTGCTCACCATTGAATTGCTCTGAGTTAACTAAAAAACCAGGATCAATATATGCTTCGGTTAAATCGTTGCCTATTGCAAGTGATTTAACCGGTGATATGACTTGCCGTATAGGGATTTTGAATTTCTTTGCAAATTCAAAATCTCGCTGGTCGTGAGCCGGTACTCCCATTACTGCACCAGTTGCATACCAAGATACCACATAGTCAGAAGTAAAGATGGGAATTTTCTCATTTGTTATTTGATTTATACAATATGTTCCAAGCGCAACTCCAGTTTTATTTTGGTCAGTTGATAGCCTTTCGATGTCTGATCTGTTGATGGCTTTTTCAACATAGCTTGTGACTTCTAAATTGTTGTCTTTTGCGGTTAATGATAATAATAATGGATGTTCGGGAGCCAAGACCATGAAAGTAACGCCATAAATAGTGTCAGGTCTAGTGGTAAATACTTTAATTTCTTTTTGTTCAATACCTAAGTGGGAAATATCAAATGAAACCTCAGCTCCTTCATTTCTTCCTATCCAATTTTTTTGCATAGCAATAATTCGCTCAGGCCATTCTAGGTTTTCAGCTGATTCCAATAATTCGTCAGCGTACTTGGTGATACTTAAAAACCATTGATTTAATTTTTTTCTTATAATCGGTGTTTCACATCTTTCGCATTTTCCATCAACTACTTGTTCGTTTGCTAGTACAGTTTGACAAGAAGGACACCATACTGCAGGGGCATTACCTTTGTATGCAAGTCCTGCCTCATATAGCTTGAGGAACAGCCATTGACTCCATTTATAATAGTTTGGTAGAGCACATATTATTTCCCTGTCCCAGTCATAAATAGTTCCCATAGATTTTAATTGTTCTCGCATTTTTTCAATATTTGCCATAGTCCATGAACGTGGATGTACACCTCTTTTGATAGCTGCATTTTCTGCAGGTAAGCCAAATGCATCAAATCCCATTGGGTGTAGTACATTGTACCCTTGCATACGCTTAAATCTTGCATGTGCGTCAGCAGGAGCCATTGCGTACCAGTGGCCAATATGTATATCTCCAGATGGATAAGGATACATAGTTAACTCATACCATTTTTCCCTTGTATCACCATCATCAACTTTATTCAGGCCATCTATGTTCCATTGGTTTTGCCATTTAGTATCGATAGTATTTGGATTCCAATGTAGACGTACATTTCGATTATTAGGTGTGGTCATTAATTGTCCTTCGTAAATTCTTCATCTTCTTCTAAAACTTTTTCGATTGCCATTTGGAAAAATTCATAAGGCCTTGCTCCAGTGAATAAATATTTTCCAATTGTTATAGCAGGTATGCCAGATATTCCGTATGATTTTGCTTCATTATATTGCTCTACAATTGTTTGTGTATATGTTCCTTCGCTCAGTGCCTGATGAAGTAATTCAGAATCTAAGCCAACATCTTTTCCAATTTGCTTGAGTACTTCAATATCTTCAATGTTGTTACTCTTAGTCCAGTAATGCTCATAGATTGCTTGGTGAAATGGAATTTCAAGACCTGATTTTTTTGCAAACTCAGTGGCTTCAAAGGCAGGTATTGTATATGGGGTATGGGCTTGTCGGAACATTTTAATTCCTATAGCATCAGCTTCTGATCGTATTGGGTCAGGCATTTCTTTTTCCGATTCTTTATTACTCGATCTATCTAAGCCTCCCTTGGGTATATCAGGACGAAGTAGAAATGCTTTTGTTTCTAGTTGTATATTATATTGATTGCTCAGTTTTATCAGTCGATCCAGACCGATGTAGCACCATGGTCAGATATAGTCATACCATACAATTACCGGTACAGCTTTTTTATTTTTCACTTTTGACTCCTTTAATGACTCATCTAACTTCTTATTAAACTATAGCATAAGATTTATCTATCTAAAAATCCAAGAACCTCATTACATAAATGAGTTAACTTGACACTTGAGTGTTTTACTTGATAGGCTTTTTTAAGCTAGTATTATTTGGAGGCGTCCCAAGTGCCAACTTATGCATATCGTTGTTTATTATGTGCTCATGAATTTGAAATTAAGCAAAGTTTTCATGATGATGCAATTACGAAATGTCCAATTGAAAATTGCGATGGTGAGCCTCGTCGTAGAATTGGGCCTGTTGGTGTAATTTTTAAGGGAAGTGGCTGGTATGTAAATGATTATGGCAAAAAAAATAATAACTTGTCAGAATCAGGTAAATCATCTACCGAAAACTCTTCTCAAGGTTCAAATGAAGGATCTTCTAGTTCAACTGTAGATACTTCTTCAAGCAGTAATTCTTCTGATAAGAATACTGTTTCAGGTTCTACCAAAAACTCTTCTCAAGGTTCAAATGAAGGATCTTCTAGTTCAACTGTAGATACTTCTTCAAGCAGTAATTCTTCTGATAAAAATACTGTTTCAGGTTCTACCAAAAACTCTTAATTGTTTAATGAGAGCACTAATTCAACGTGTCCAAAATGCATCGGTTTCTTCAAATGGAAACCTGATTGGGTCGATAGCTACCGGATTAACTGTTTTTATAGCTATTGGAAGAAATGACACTGTCGAATCAGCAAATTATATTATTAACAAGGTGCTCAACTTACGGCTTTTTCCTAAGAATGATCAACAGCTTTCTTTATCTGTTGATGATATTAATGGTGGATTGATGGTTGTGAGTCAATTTACTCTTTATGCTGAAACAAGAAAAGGTAGGCGTCCTAGTTTTTCTGCTGCATCAAATACTTCAGAAGCTATTGATCTTTACGATTATGTTATCAATATGTTTAAAAAATCAAATTGTTTTTTGATAAGTGGTATTTTTGGTGGAAATATGATTGTAGATATTAAGAATGATGGCCCATTTACTATTTGGCTTGACTCTGATATTTAAATAATAAATTATATAAGTTAATTATTTGGTTTAAAATTCAAACTAATATCTAATGATTTACTTGAATGTGTTAATGCTCCTATAGATATAATATCTACTCCGCATTTGGCAATACTATGAATTGAATTTATGTTTATCCTTCCTGATGCTTCGAGAATAGCTCTACCATTATTCATTGAGACTACTTTTGACATATCTTCTATAGTCATATTATCCAGAAGAATCATTTCGGCGCCGGCTTCAAATGCTTCGATTGCTTCCTCGATATTTTTTACTTCTATTTCTAATTTCAGTGTGTGCGGAGCATTGATTTTCACTAAGTGTATGGCCTCAGATATAGACATTCCTTGAATTTTGAAGCTTTCTATATGGTTATCTTTTATTAGTATCCCATCACTTAGTCCATAGCGGTGATTATTTCCGCCTCCTGTCTTAACAGCATATTTTGCTAATTCACGTAATCCAGGAATTGTTTTTCTAGTATCAACTATTTTTACCGGTAAGCCTTGTATAGCATTTACGTATTCAGATGTTATGGTTGCAATGCCGCTTAAGTGTTGTAGGAAGTTTAATGCGACTCTTTCGGCCATAAGTATGCTAGCTGCACTTCCTTTTATTTCAGCTAGTAAATCACCTAGTTTAATTTTTTCGCCATCTTTTTTATGATTGATAATAACTAATGATTGATCAATCGTAAAAAATACTTCTTTGCAAATTTCAATACCGCATAAAATTCCTTCTTCCTTTGATATCAACTCTCCTGTTGCTTGAGTATCATGATTGATAAGTATTTTTGTGGTGATATCACCTGATCCTATATCTTCTCTTAATGTTTCAGTTATTAAAGTTTTGATACTAGGCATGAAATTCATTTTATATATCCTTGATTAAGAATCTGCTTTTAATACTATGTGATTGTTCCAATCTGATGATGTAGCCGGGAAGTCTGTTCGGTAATGTGCACCACGGCTTTCAGTTCGTATTAGTGCAGATTCAGCCATCAATCTTCCAAGTAGGTAGGTATGTTGTAAAGTTTTGTTTTTTTGAATATCCCGCAGTCGCTCGTGTTGTTCTAATTCATTTATTTTTACTGCTGCTTCAATAAGCCCTATGTAATTTCTAGATATGCCAACATTATTCCACATGATTGCCTGCAATTTTTCAAGAGTTGGAGTATCTTCAGAATTTTTTAATGATTTTCTATTTGGAATAGTGCGAAAATTGCTAATTTCAGGCCCTTGCCATTTATCTTCAATTGTAGCTTGGATTAATCTACGTCCAAAAACTACTGTTTCGAGTAGAGAGTTACTTGCTAGCCTGTTTGCTCCATGAAGACCACTACATGTAACTTCTCCGCAAGCATATAAACCTGGTATAGAAGTTTCTCCTCGTGTATTTATTAGTACGCCGCCGATCATATAGTGTGCAGCTGAAGTAACTGGAATTAAGTCTTTAGTTATATCAATGCCATATTCGAGGCAGGTTTTGTAAATATTTGGAAAACGTGTGACAATTTTTTTCGATGCTAAATGTGTTGTGTCTAAGTATACATTTTCGGAATTATATTTATGCATTTCCGTAGATACTGCTCGAGCAACAACATCTCTAGGTGCGAGGTCAGCCAATTCATGATAATTCTTCATAAATGGAATTCCTTTTGGATCGCGTAAAATACCCCCCTCACCTCTAACTGCTTCAGAAATTAGAAAATGAGGAGCTCCATTGAGATGTAGTGCAGTTGGGTGAAATTGATAGAATTCCATATCCATTACTGCTGCACCTGCAATAAATGCAAGAGCAACGCCTTCTCCAGTAGCAACTTTGGGATTGGTGGTATATTTGAATAACTGTCCTGCACCTCCGCTGGCCAATATTATATGTTTCCCATGAAATATATTTGTTTGATTAGTGGTTTTGTCAAAAACTTCAACACCATCTGCTCGTCCATGCTCGTTGATAAGTATTTTTGTGACTAAAGAATGTTCTTGGATTTGTATTTTGGATTTTTTAGATAAATTACTTAAGGTGGTCTCAATATGAGCTCCTGTTGCGTCTCCTCCAGCATGTAGTATACGAGGAACACGGTGGGCTGCTTCTTGCCCGAGAGCAATACTTCCGTGAACCGTATCGAAAACCATACCTAGTTTTATTAATTCCCTTATTGCATTTGGGCCGTCAGAGGTTAATAATGCGGCTGCTTCAATATTGCAAATCCCCACTCCTGCCTCGAGAGTGTCTTTAAAGTGAAGTTCAGGTGAATCTTCAGGTCCAATTGCTGCTGCGATTCCACCTTGTGCGTAGAGCGTGTTGCATTCTTCAATAGATTCTTTTGTTAAAAGCAGAACCGAGCCGTATTCTTTTGCTAGTAATGATGCATGTAATCCCGCGATTCCACTACCTATAGCTATATAATCGTAATGGCTATTCATCGCATTCCTACATTTACTACTTTATGGAAAGCATTCTATCTAAAGCTATTTTTGAATTTCTAGCTATAGATGACTCAAGATCTATAGCATTGACAATTATACCTTCTAATAAATTGTCAATGACCCATAGAAGGTAAGCAGGATGAATTCGATACATAGTTGAGCATGGGCAAACAATAGGATCTAAGCAGAATACTGTTTTGTTGGGATTAGCCTTGCTTAGGCGATTAACCATGCTTATTTCGGTACCGATGCCCCATATAGAGCCTCCGGGAGCATCCTCGACCATTTTGCGTATATATTCAGTAGATCCTACATAGTCAGCAGAATCCACTACTTCCATAGTGCATTCTGGATGTACTAATATATTAATGTCAGGATATGTTGAACGCGCATTTGATATTTGATCAATATTGAATCTAGTGTGTACCGAGCAATGACCCTTCCAAAGAATTACCTTGGATTCTTTAATTGCTTCTAAGCTGTTGCCTCCAAAATCTTTAAAAGGATTCCAAACTATCATCTTTTCTAAAGGAATGCCAAGTGTTTTGGCCGTGTTTCTTCCAAGATGTTGATCTGGAAGAAAGAGAACCTTATCAGTTTGCCCGAATGCTTTTTCCATAACCTTCCCAGCATTAGAAGAGGTGCATACATAACCGTTATTTTCCCCGCAAAGGGCTTTAATAGAAGCCGCAGAATTCATATAAGTTATGGGAGTTATTGAATTCGGACCAAGAACTTCTTTTAAGCTATTCCAGCAGTCTAAAACATCTTCAGGTTTAGCCATATCTGACATTGAGCACCCAGCAGTCATATTTGGGAGTATAACTTTTTGGTTTGATTGAGCCAGAGCAGCAGCCGTTTCGGCCATAAAGTGCACACCACAAAAAATTATTACTTTGGCATCAGTATTATTTGCGGCATGCTGTGCAAGCTTGAATGAGTCGCCAGTTATGTCTGCAAATTGGATTATTTCATCTCTCTGGTAGTGGTGCCCCAGGATCAATATTTCCTTACCAAGGATTGCTCTTTTTGTGCGAATTTGCTCTTCAATTTCTTTTGGTGGTAGCTTCATGTATGTAATTGGTAAGCTTTGCCATCGAACACCTACGGTGAATTCAACCTCTAATGTCTCACTTTTTGGTTGCGTAGTTTGACAGAAGGCTGATTGCTCTAATTCTGTTAATGGTATTGCTGTATACTTTTTTTTAAAAGTGGTATTTTCCAAAGCTTCCTACTTATTTTTAAGCTATGATTCCTTTAAGCGACCAAGCACTGGTATTGGTGATTTTTACATTTTCCATTTTACCATTTAAATCTGATTTTTTTGAATCAATAAATACTAGTTTATCTGTTCTCGTCCTGCCTTTCCATTTCCCTCGCTCATGTCCGTCGATTAAAACTTCTTCATAAGAGTTAAGATACTTTAAATTGATTCGTTTGACTATTTCTTTTTGCAATTCCTCAAGTTCCTGTACGCGGAGTTTTTTTTCTGCATACGGCACGTCGTCTATTTGTTTCCTAAAGGCTATGGTTCCTTCTCTAGGCGAATATGCTGCTAAATGTATTTTATCAAATTGCATTTCCTCAACTATTTTCAGAGTGTTTTGGAATTGTTCCTTAGTTTCACCACAAAATCCTACTATTATATCTGTTGTTATACTCACATTATTGATTTTTGATCGGATTCGGTTGACAAGGTTACGGTACTCTTCAACGTTGTATGTTCTACGCATTGATTTAAGTATGACATCATCTCCAGCTTGAATGGGCAGATTAATATGTTCACATACTTTAGGTAACGCTGCCACGGCATCAATTATTTGATCACTCATGAACTGAGGATGAGAAGTAAGAAATCGTATTCTTTCTAATCCTTCAATAGAATCTAGCCTGTATAGAAGATCTGATAAGTCGACTTGGGTTTCAAGGTCGTGACCATATGCGTCGACTGTCTG
>Ga0209402_10000395_pt1 | contig 53822 bp, 47 predicted proteins | sample ArcticOcean_MG_C_3_FD_187437 | JGI IMG/M metagenome (GOLD analysis project Ga0209402, IMG submission 187437) | Marine microbial communities from western Arctic Ocean - ArcticOcean_MG_CB8_126 (SPAdes) (version 2) | ecosystem: Environmental > Aquatic > Marine > Oceanic | place: Arctic Ocean... | reverse complement strand
ACAAAACCTATTATTGATTTTATATCAAATTTGAAAGAAAAAGGTTTATTAGTTTCTCACGCAGATACTAATAGAGCTAGGTTAGTAACCCACTATGGGATTGAATCTTCTGATATTACAAAAACCTTAGAAATTATTGATTCTGTAATTAGTAGTTAATTAATCTTATAAATGGTGGTGTATGAATAACCAAGAATTAAACTGGATAAAAATTTCTGAAATCTCTCAAAAAATTCGATCTAGAGAAGTTTCAGTAAAGGATGTGGTTCAATCTCATATTAATCAAATTGAGAAATATAACAATGAAGTTAATGCTGTAGTTACTAAAGATTTTGATAGGGCTCTTGAAAGAGCAAAGTACTTAGATGCTAATTTAAGTAAAAATTCAGATTTACCTAGTTTATTTGGTATTCCTGTCCTGCATAAAGATCTCGTGTCTACTAAAGGTATACGAACTACATTTGGCTCACCTATATATAAGGACAATATACCAGACTTTGATGCACTAATTGTTCAAAGACTAAAACAGGCAGGGGCGGTGACACTTGGTAAAACTAATACTCCTGAATTTGGTGCAGGATCACAAACATTTAATCAGGTATTTGGAGCCACATTGAATCCGTATGATTTAACTAAAACTTGTGGAGGCAGTAGTGGAGGATCTGCGGTAGCACTAGCTTGTGGGATGGTACCTATAGCAGATGGAGGAGATCTTGGAGGTTCTTTGAGGAACCCAGCGAACTTTTGTAATGTTGTTGGATTTAGGACTTCGATCGGGAGGGTTCCTGTCTGGCCTTCAACACAACCGTGGTCTTCTCTTTCAGTACAAGGCCCAATGGCAAGAAATATTGAAGATATAGCGTTAATGTTGAATGTTATATCTGGACCTGATCCACGAGCACCAAATTCGCTAAGTGATGAAATAGATTTCACAGCTTCTTTGAATACGAGATCTTTTAAAAATACTAAAATATCATGGAGTATTGATTTTAATGGACTTCCCATAGATTCACGAACTAGAAAAGTGATTGAATCGCATAAATCTGTGTTTGAAGATTTAGGATGTGAAATAGATGATACTTGTCCAGATTTCTCACTAGCTAGCGATGTGTTTATGACAAAGCGTGCTTTTGGAATGGCTACAGCTCATTCAGGGATATTAAAGACACATAGGGAACAAATTAAAGATACCGTAATATGGAACACAGAAGAAGGGCTAAAACTTACGGCTTTGGATATAGGTAAAGCTGAAGTAAAACAATCCCAATTATTTGAAACAATTACGTCGTTTATGGAAATGTATGAATTTATGATCTTTCCTGTTAGTCAAGTACCTCCATTTCCTGTAACTGATGAATATGTTAAAGAAATTAATGGGGTACAAATGGAAAACTATATTGATTGGATGAGGTCTTGTTATTATATAACTGCTACAGGCCATCCTGCGATATCAGTTCCTTGTGGTTTCACAGAAGATGGTTTACCTATAGGAATTCAAATTGTTGGTCGTTATAGACAAGAAATGAGCGTTTTACAATTAGCTAAAGCCTTTGAAGATAAAACAGAGTATTGGAAAGTGAAACCTCAATTGGTACAAACATAATTAGAAAGGATGATTCAAATGGCTCTTGATGAACAATCTCAAGCTTTACTAGAACAAATGAAGGCACAAAACTTACCTCCGGTTAATACCGTGACTCCAGTTGAGGCCCGAGAAAATTCAGCAAATAGGCCTCGTTTACCTGGTCCAGATTTACCCTTTGTTAAAGACCTAAATATTGAGATTAATGGAATTAATATACCTTGTAGATTTTATAAACCTAAGATTAACAAGACTTTACCAATTTTGGTTTGGTTTCATGGAGGAGGCTGGGTGATTGGTAGCGTAGAAGGTGATGATGGTACTGCACGGCATCTAAGTCTAGGTTCTGGTTGTGCTGTTTTATCAGTAGATTATCGTCTTTCACCAGAAGTTAAATTCCCAGGACCATTAAATGATTGTTATGGTGTTACGAAGTGGGTATATGAGAATTCGGCAGAACTAGATATCGATAGTGGAAAGATTTCAGTGGGTGGTGGGAGTGCCGGTGCTAATCTGGCTGCTGCGGTATGCTTAATGGCAAAAGACAAAGGTGGATTTGAATTGTTATCACAACTTTTAGTTTATCCTTGTATCGATTCAGACTTCAATCGAAAATCTTATATAGAAAATCAAGAGGGGTATTTATTATCTGCCACAGCGATGAAATGGTTTTGGGAGCAATATACTAACTCTACTAAAGATTTAGAAAATCCTTATGTTTGCCCCCTTAAATATTCAGACCATTCTAGTCTTCCCCAAGCGTTGATTATTGTTGCAGATCATGATCCTTTGCATGACGAAGGAATTGATTACCATAATATATTGCTTAAGCATAATGTCCCATCAAAACTGATAGAATTTACTGGTGTAATGCATGGGTTTTTTTCACAAGTAGGAGTACTCGATAAAAGTCAACAAGCAATGGATGCTTCATGCAAATTTATTAATTCAATAATGCAATAGTTTGATCTTAATTTCGAAAAATATGCAATTATTTATGTATCATTATGGCATTTATGGCATTTGCTAATAATGGTATTTGGTTTAGTGCAACTGTTCGTAAATCGAATAGTAATTTAGATCGTTCACTTCTGCCCATTATGGCTGGGCTAGATTCTCTTAGTAATCTCTTAAATGTTTCTTGATCTACATTCATATTCTTTTCATCGATTGCAAGAACATATGTTTCTAACTCTTGCCCAGGCAAGCTTCCTCCACCTATTTGAGACAATCCTTTTTGTATAGAGGTTTTAAATTTAATCATTCCTTTAAGCTTTTCCACTCTTTTCAATAAGGTGTTTTTGTTTAACTGTATCATTTTCCATACCGGGATCTTTTTTTCTGCTTCTTCCTTTATGTAGTGTCGGAGCGTTACATGTAGCGCTGCTAGATTAAATTTATCTAATCTAAAGCTTCTTGCTAACGGATGCTTAATAGTTTTTTCAATTAATTCTTTTTCTCCGATAATAATTCCTGATTGAGGTCCCCCAATTAATTTATCGCCTGAAAATAGTGTTATATGCGTTCCTAATGAAACACTTTCTTGTACTGTTGGTTCATGATCAATTCCATATTTCTTAGTATCTAGTAAACACCCCGATCCTAAGTCATTAATCACCTTTATATTAAATTTATTTGCAAGTTTTACAAGTTCATCTAATTCAGGACTTTTTGTAAAACCTATTGTCTTAAAGTTACTCGGATGTACTTTGAGTATTGCTGCTGTGTTTTTGTTTATAGCGTTTTCATAATCTGACAAATAAGTTCTGTTGGTAGTTCCAACTTCTTTAATAATTACCTTACTTTGGTTAATTATTTCTGGAATTCTGAATCCACCTCCTATTTCCACTTGCTCACCTTTAGATATTATTATTTCTTTACCTTCGCAAATACTAGTGAGAGTGAGTATTAATGCGGATGCATTGTTATTAACAACATTCGCAGATTCAGATCCAGTAAGGTAATTTATTAAATGTTCTATATGCTTGTGGCGTTGATACCTATTACCTGATACGAGGTCAAATTCTAAATTGCTATAATTGTTAGCTATCGCACTTACTACTTTAGTTGCTTCTTCACTTAAAAGAGCTCGTCCAAAATTTGTGTGTAGTATTATACCTGTTGCATTTATCACCGGATTGGGAAAGCTATTTAACTGAATATTGATAACCGATGTTATATCTGAAATGATCTTGGAAATATTAGGAACCATGATTCCATTTTTCATATTGGATCTTATGTTTGATAAAACTGATCGTACTGTTTCTAAAACAAATGGGCGTGAATAATTTTTGCAGAGGTCTTCAATAGCTGGCTCTCTTAATACTATATTTACACTTGGTATTTTTTGCAATTCATTAGTCATCATGAAACGTTCAAAAGAGGTTAATTTAAATCGTTGTAATAATTTTATATAGATATATTAAACCAAACTGGTAACTAAGTCATTAAAACCTAATTTCTATTAATTTGTTGCTTGACCCTACCTTCTTTTGGAATGTACAATCATTCGATGGCTTGTAAGGAAAAATTATGTTTGTAATTGGCTTAATAGGTGGAATTGGATCTGGTAAGACTTCTGTTTCAGAAATACTCAATTCTTTGGGTGTAGATGTTATAGATGCTGATAAGGTTGGGCATGAGGTTTACATACCAGACTCTGAAGGTTGGCGTAAAGTAATTTCAGTTTTTGGTCAAGGAATTGTAGATCAACAAAATGAAATTGACCGTAAGAAACTCGGCGCTATAGTATTTGGTGATCCTAAAGAAATGGATAAACTAAATAAACTTATGCATCCAATTATGTACAAACTGATTCAAGAAAAAATTAATAAACTTGCTGATAATGGCGTTGAATTTGTGGTATTAGAGGCAGCTATCTTGCTAGAAGCAAATTGGCAACCTTTAACTGACGAAATATGGTTAGCTAAAGCTGATCAGGAAATTGTTATTGAAAGGGTACAATTAAGAAATAAATTTACTCGAGAGGAAATCATTAAAAGAATTCAATCACAAATGTCGAATGAGGAACGTGAAAAACATGCTGATATTGTGATAAGTAATGACGGAACTTTAGAAGAACTAAAAGAAACAGTTCGATCTTTATGGCATTTAAAAGTAAACGGAGGTAATCATGACTCAAAATAAAAATACTCGAAACTTAGCTCAAGAATTTATGATAGAGGAATATACGGTTGATGAAGAACCATTTTATGTTCCTGTTACGGATGAAGTTGAAATGTTTGAAGCAGCTTATCAACAACGGATTCCTGTTTTGTTAAAAGGTCCAACTGGGTGTGGTAAGACACGATTTGTTGAGCATATGGCATGGCGACTTGGTAGACCATTAACTAAAGTTAAGTCTACAAAAACTAATACTGAATCTGGTTCAAGTTTACCGCTTATAACTATTGCTTGTCATGAGGACTTGACTGCTAGTGATTTAGTCGGAAGATATCTTCTGGAAGGAGAAGAGACTAAATGGATTGACGGTCCTTTGACGCGTGCAGTTAGACATGGTGCTATATGTTATCTTGATGAAGTGGTAGAAGCTAGAAAAGATACCACAGTTTTAATTCATCCACTTACAGACCATAGAAGATTACTACCAATAGAAAAAAGAGGACAAATACTTCAAGCTGATGATAAATTTCTGTTGTGTATGTCTTATAACCCTGGATACCAAAGCGCACTCAAAGATTTAAAACATAGCACCCGGCAAAGATTTGTTGCTTTAGAATTTGATTACCCTGATCAGGATTCAGAAGCGAAAGTTATTGCTCATGAAAGTGGTGTCGATACATCAATTGCTGAATCTTTGGCACGACTTGGTGAAAAGGTAAGAAATTTAAAAGATCATGGTTTGCAAGAAGGAGCCAGCACAAGATTATTGATATATGCTGGAAAATTAATTAAACATGGAATATCTCCACGTCGAGCTTGTCAGTCAGCTGTTGTTTGGGGGGTTACTGATGACCAAGAAGTACAGAAGAGTATCACTGAAGTCATTCTGTCTATTTTTGAATAAAGGGGTAAATTTTGTTGAATTCTGATTTAGTTGAATTGAGCACGATATTGAATTCTTCCGATCCAGAGATATTGTCTGATGATACTTTATGGAATTCTGCAGTTTGTTTATTGCTCTACCCTAAGGATGGGGAATACTGTATTTTGTTTAATAAACGTACTGAATTAGTTGAGTTTAATAAAGGGGATATTTGTTTTCCCGGAGGAGCTCAAGACCCTGAAGATGCCCAATTATCTGATACTGCCAAACGAGAAGTTTTTGAAGAAATGGGAATAAAAATTGAAGATATTACATTAATTGGAGATCTCAGTGAAACTCGTACAAGGGCTGGGTTTAGAATCCATCCATTTGTAGGAACTATTCCATACCCATATAAGTTTAAACGAAGTATTGAAGAAGTAGCCGAAGTTTTAGAGATTCCTATTAAATTACTTTTAAATCCTGATAACTATCAAGATAAAGAGGAAGAATTTCAATCAAGAGTATATTATTTTAATAATCATGCTATTTGGGGTGCAACAGCACGAATGCTACAACAGTTTTTAGATATTATATTAAAATCTGGCTGGATACAAAGGATATAAAATGAAAGAAGAAATGAGAGATATAGAATCAGAATTATCGAAATTTCCTTCTTCTGTATTGGATGAATTCAAAACTGCAGTAAGTGTTATTAGCTCAATAATTGAAGAGCCATATTTTAGTAGCTGGGCTCGTCAAGGAGTTCAAATTGCTCAAAAAACTGTCAGATCTTGGGAATCAGCCGCAGAATATTATAAGTCTAGCTCTGATGTCGCTAAGTTTATCTCTGGATCTGATTTATTGCATTGGGGCCAATGTGGATTAAACCTTTGTGATCAATCTCCGAGTTTGGCAGTTGCTTTTTTTAAATCAAGTACTGGGTCTAGATTACAAAGTTTAAATGCCAAAAAAATGTCTGACTGGACTGAATTAGGGAGCCGACTTTATAAAGGAACATGGAAGTCTAGTGCATTAGCATCCAAATTTTTTGAAACTTCTGGATCTATACTAGATGAGTTAAGTGATTCTGAATTGCAAGAGTTTGGAGACTTTGTTGAACTAATTTCAAGAAAGTCCATTGATGTTGCTACTGAATGTTTAATATTAAGTAAAGATGTATTACCGTCTATAGATTCTAATAGAAGTGATTTTATAAAAATGATATCTTCTGTAGCTGAAAATAATTGGCGAGAAGTGAAAAGCTGCTTTGAATACGCGCCGAGGTTTATACAAAGTTTCCAAAAATCTCAACGAGGTCGATTTATTAATTTATCTGCCAGTATCGCCAAAAATAATTTACCCAATCTTTCATTGTTTTTAAATGAAACTTCAAGATCTTTATCCGGTTTAGATGAAAATTTTCAAAGTAAATTTTTAGATTTAGCTGAACAATTACTCCCATTATCTAGTGAAGCAGTATTTGCATTTTTACAAAATGCTCCACAATTAGTAAATCAAATAACAATAAGCCAAATTGAAGTATGGTTTAACAGAGGAATTGAATTAATACAAAATAATGTTGAAGGTGGATTAGCTTTTTTTAAAATTGAATCCAGTACGTCAGAAAAAGTACTAGATGAGTTGTCTTCATCAGTAGAACTTGAAAAGGTTCAGGGAGTTTTACGTATTTATTGCCGTGCTTTGGCAGGAGCAGATATTGAGATAGGTAATAGTGCAGAGTTGGCAGCAAAAAATATTGGTTGGGTATCAGAAACCCATGCCTCAACTGAAGGTAATACCATTTATTTACCACATATTTCTGACTATTATGATAATAAAGAATTGAATTTTGGTTTATTTAAGGTAATCTCCACACACCAAATAGCTCATATAGAATTTGGAAGCTTTAAGTTTGAATTTGAACGCGCATCAACAAATTTTATTGATAGCAGATTAGATAGAGAACCTGATCTAATTGGTGAACATGAAAACAATAATCAAATTGATATTACAGATGATAAACAAGATATTGCAACTCCAGGTGTTGAAAAAGCGTATTTGACTGATATGGGAAGATATTTTAATTTGTTTCCCAATCGAAAGTTAGCATTAGATTTGTTTACTGTGGTAGAAGATGGAAGATTAGACTTTGAAATAAGAAATAAATACCCTGGTATGGCAGGTTTGTATAAGAGAATCCAACAAGACTCTATGGAAGATCGCCCAGATATTGAAGAAATGCCATTACAAGAAGCAATGGTTGAATTCCTCGTCAGATTTAGTTTGCAACAATTTCAAGGATTACCATGCCCAACTATATATATGGAAGAAGCAAAACTATTATTGCAAATTTTTAACAAAGTTCTTGTTGAAGATACCACTGTTGAAGATTCAGCTGAAGCGACACTTCGAATATATGATTTAATTGCCGAAATTCCAAACTCTGAACTTCCTGAAGAAGATTGGTCTGAGATTGATACTGAAATTGAAGAAGAAATGTCTAATGAAGAAATGGAAAACCTATTACAACAAATGACTGCAAATTCTTCCCCTGATTTTGGAGACTTAGGCGAATCTCAGGATTATGAATCCCCACCCCAGGTGGATTTTCGTGGAGACTTTAAACCAGAACTTAGCCAATTGTTAGAAAAATTGAAACTTAATCAAACAGATAGCCAATCTTCTATGGGTGAAGGTATAGAAATTTCTGAAGAAATGCTTCAACAAATGCTTGCTGATAGTGCGGAACTGGAACTAGATGCCGAATCTGGACAATTTGACGAAGAACTATCTAATTTCATACAAAATTTAATGAAGGAATCACAGACCCCTCAAAGCGATCAACAAAAAGAAGGATACGCACCAATTCCTCATCAAGATGACGAAGGAGAATCATTAACCGTACAAGAAGAAAAAACGTATGTGTATGATGAATGGGATTTTCGTGCTGCAGACTATAGACCTAGATGGTGCCTTGTAAAAGAAAAACCTATGGCAGAAGGAGATACTGATTTTTATCAACAAACTGTAAGCGAGTATAAACAGTTAATGAATCAAATAAAAAAACAATTTGAGATGTTGATGCCTGAGGTATATCGTAAAATCAAACATTTACCAGATGGTGACGATTTTGATTTAGATGCAGTTGTCGAATCAATTATAGATAAATGGGCAGGAGAATCTCCTTCGGATAAGGTTCATTGGCGACGTAATAAAATAGAACGAGATGTTTCTGTAGCTTTTCTTTTAGATATGAGCGCTTCAACTGCTGAAGCTATAGACGAATCTCGAAAGAACCCAGATGACTGGGACGCCCCTGATGACCCAGTAGAGTATATGGTTTGGCTAAGAGCTCGTCGTGGAGCTGAAAACAAACGTAGCTACAAGAGGATTATTGATTTAGAAAAAGAAAGTATTGTATTGCTTATTAATGCTTTAGAAACAATAGGTGATAGATATGGTATATATGGCTTTTCTGGATATGGACGTGAAAATGTTGAGTATTATGTTATAAAAGATTTAGAAGAGCAATTTAATGAACGTATAAAACGACGTATTGATAAAGTTTCACCACTTCATGCAACAAGAATGGGTCCAGCTATTAGGCACGCCGTTTCTAAATTAGCTAAACAAGATTCACGAACAAAAGTTCTCTTTTTAATAAGTGATGGAAGACCTCAAGATCGTGGTTACAGTAGGGAAGGTGTGGAAAAAGAATACGCTGTTCATGATACCAGAATGGCTTTAATCGAAGCTAGACATAAAGGAATTACTCCTTTTTGTCTTACAGTGGACAAATCAGGTCACGATTATCTTAAAACAATGTGCCAAGATATGGGGTATGAAATATTAGATGATATTTCATCATTACCAACAAGATTACCTGCATTATATCGAAAGCTAACTTTTTAGTAGGAGCTTATATTGCAATTGGTATAGATGAATTCTTCTATAGCCCACCAATAATATTCTTCTCCTAAAATAACTAGGTTCCCATGGTCAGCATCAGGTATTGTTATTATATCTTTCGATTGACTTCCTAAATGCCCATAGAGATTTTCAGCTTCACTAATTGGTATCATGAAATCTCTCTCACCATGGATTAATAGAGCCGGGAGGGTTACTGAAGATGCAAGCATTTGGCCAAAATTTACGAGCTGTGTTTTTTGGATTTCTGAAAGTTTAAGACCCGAGATTTCCGCACAGTAGAGAGGGCCTGAAAAAGAACTTTCTGTAATGATACCTGATGTTTCTTCTATATGGTTAGCAGCAACAAATAATGCAGATAGAGAACCAATGGCTTTTCCCATAACAATGATTGGTCCTGTAGCATTTTTTGCAGAAAGAATTTGCTTGAAATAATTATAAATAATTTCCGAGTCTGTTAAAGAGTTTACTATCGTAGGTTTTCCAGTTCCATTTCCATAACCTCGATAGCTAGCTACAAATAAATTAACATTCATACTAAAAAAATCTTGCTTTAATCCATCATAATCAATAGGCATTTCGGCATTTGCGTGAAAAAGTAAAATATTCACGGAGCTAGATTTGTTATAGTAAAATCTAGCCGCTATTGAGGCTTCTTTGTTAACTTCAATTAAAAAGTCTTCGGATGATTCTGGAGGAGTATTCCAACCATCACGATTTATATAAATAAAATCGCTTACCTCATCATTTTCTAATATCGATATATCAGATAAATCAACCATTCTTAGTTATTACCAATCAAACTTATTTAGAAGACTCTTTTAATATCATCGCATTTGGCTTGAATAGAACTCTAACAGATCCGTCAGATTCAGTTCGTTTTGTTATTACTTGATGATTACCTTCTTCTGCCCAAACAATTACGTCATAAATATTAAGAGCATCAGCTAATATAGCTTCTACAAAAGAATAAGGATTCTCATTAATTTGGTTAGTTAAAGCAGCTAAAACTCCGGCACAGGTTTTACCTCTTCCATCAATGATATTCCATTCATCAGAGTTTTTATTTGAAATATTATGAACTTCGATTTCACCACTTTTTCTTTTATCTAATTCAGATTTGAATTTAGCAACAGCTTCCCAAGCAACTGCTCTATCCCTATCTCCAGTAGAGCAAACTGCCCCTCTAACTCCAACAATATCAGGGTTGATCCGTGCTAATTCATCCAAATCACTAAGTTTAAGATGTCCAGATAGGGCGGTGCTTAAACCTATTTTTTTGCTTTCAAATACCATTTCTCTAAGTTTAGATTCTGGTATAAAATCAAACAAATTTCTACCATCTTTTGTTAAAGTATCTATCAACCAACCATCACACTCACTTTCCTTTGCAAGTGTTACCATACATTCAGGGTCTAAACCATCTTCATATAGAACATTATCGGCAAATAGAGATCCGATTAATTTGGTTTCACTTCCTTCTAGTGCTTTTTTTGCTTCTTTAAGTACCTTTAAGGCTGTTTCATAATCAGCTTTGATAAAACCTACCTTGACTGAGGTTGCTTTTAAAGATGCAGCCGCATAAGTTGCCATTGCTACGGTACCAGGTTGGTTAGGAACCACACCTAAAGTCACACTGACATGCTTATCTTTAGGAATAATATCTCTAACTTCTTTAACAATAGAAGGATGCCCTGACCCAACCATAGCTTCTTGTAAATTTTTAACATCTACAACATCAGCCCCGCCTTTTTCAGCTTCGAGTGCTTCTTTAACATCTTGTACACTAACCATTAACATCATTCCTGAGTCAAACCCTGTAGGTCTTGCATCAGAAAATGGATGAGTTCCATTTTTGTGGCTATTTCCATTTTTTGGAATTAGATCAGTTGTATAAACATTTGAACTAAGAGCGTTTGTTAAATTGTTTTGTGTTTTGTTTGATATGTTATCTAGGGATATAACTGAATTAATATCATTTTTGATTTGTTCTTTTTCAGAATTAGATAATTCAGTAAAAGGTTGTCTAACACCTCCACTTGCCATACCCATTAATTCCCCCCAATACTTGACGAGTGTTAAAGGGAGAGCTCCTCCAAATTTTTTAACAGTATATCCCCACCACTTATCAGAAACATCTTTAATTGGTTTGATAGTTCTATTATAAAAATCCCAGTCTATATCACCTTCAGAAGCTCTATTGATAAACTTCACATAATTATTATTACCAGGAGTGTCAAATCTCCAATCAGAGGTATTTGCAAACATAACTTGTTGCTTGAATCCAAGGGATTCTGCTTTTCTATAAATCCATTCATCTGGAGTACTGATTACAGATTTATTTCCAACAAGAAGATGGGTTTCAATCGAAGTTTGTTGGTTAAAGCTTGCTTCTTTTACACCAACTACATTAGGAATTTGGCATAATTTATTTAATCCCTGTGGGCTCATAACGATATTAAATTGAGGAGAGTTATAGAACATTATTGCAAGATTAGAATTTGCAGCCAATGTGCTTACCCATTCGATTACTTGTTCTTCTGTCCTAGCTACCATGTATGGTGCTGCAACAATAAGTAAATCAAATCCTGTAGTTTCTGCATGTCTTGCTAAATCAAGCATGTCTACCATTGATGTATGACTAATGTGGGAACCAATTAACCAGTTAGATCTACCTTCATCTGCAGTAATATCCATAACTAATTTTCTTTCATTTTGGCTAAGACTCCAAAATTCACCCATCCCCCAAGTGCATCCAGCACCTTTGGTGCCTAAGCTTTGGGTGTATTGGATATTTTTCCTTAACCCATCTTCATCAATTTTATTAGCTGGATCAAAAGGTGTGACTAGGGTAGTCCATTGACCTTTTAAATTTTCCCATGCCCATTCTTGAGCTTCATTTTTTGAATAGTTTGCCATATTATTCTCCTAATAGATTAAATACACGTCAGAGGTGAAAGAGTATTTTTCACCCAAAGAATACTTTCAACAGTCTTAATTGATTTTATCATAAATTACTGAAAAAAATCGAATCATAGAGTTAGAGAATTCTATAGTTTATCGGATATAAAATCAATCAAGGATAATATAGCCATTGTAGATGCTCTACTTTTTACTGCATTACGATTGTTTGAAGGAAATAAATGTTTTGTTGAAATGACTCTATCTTTATCGGCTATTCCAATGTAAACAGTTCCTGGTAGGGTCTCATTAATTTTCTGATTGCCTGCTATTCCAGTAGTGGATATACCATAATCTGAACTAAACATTTCTTTTGCTTTGATAGCCATTTCTTTACAAACTTCCTCACTTATTGAGGAATATTTTTCTATTAATTGTGAATTTATTCCAAATTTGATCTTAGTATCATCAGAATAAGATACTAATCCTCCTTTGAAGGAATTGGAACTTCCATCTATATTAGTAATTTTGTTCGCAATAGTTCCTGATGTACACGATTCCATAACACCAAGAGTTTTGTTTTTTGAATTTAAAAGCTTCAAAAGAGATTCTTCAGGTAACTCATCATCTGTGCCCCATACATAGGAACCAAAAATTCGATCTATTGAAGAATCGATATTTTTTAAGAGCATATATGCATGTTCTTGATCTTTTGCTTTAGCAATTGCACGTATATGAATACCGTCCTCTTTGGCATAAATTCCAACATAGGGGTTGTCTTTTCCCAGAATTGGTGATGCCATTTCATCAATTCTAGCTTCAGAAAGCCCTATCGTTTTATATGATCTAGATATAAGGACTTCATTATGAATTTTGGATATTATTTTTGATTTGATTTCATTTTCCCACATTGGGTAGAGTTCTCGTGGGGGCCCAGGCATAGCTATTATAAATTTACCATTTTTTTCTACCCACCACCCAGGCGCAGTTCCATTTGGGTTGTTAATAGCAGTAGCTGATGGTATTAACCACGATTGTTTAATATTAGCTTCAGGCATGTCTGTACCACGGGCAGTAAAAAAGGTTTTTAGAATTTCCAATTGTGTGTTGTCAACAAAAGGTTTTTCATTGACTAAAGATGCTATCACTTCTCTAGTTAAGTCATCTTTAGTAGGGCCTAGCCCTCCAGTTGTAAATATAAAAGAAGAATTTTCCAAGGCTTTATAAAGAACTTCAGTATATTCTTTTACGTCATCACCAATAATAGTAATTTTTCTAACTTGTAATCCTACACTCGGCAGTCTCAAACTCAAATATGAAGAATTAGTATCTTGAGTTTCACCCATGAGTAATTCTGTTCCTGATGCAATTATTTCCGCGTCCATTCTCACCTCTGCTCTATTATTGATCTCATTTACTTAATATTATATATAAATTTGATTAAAATATTACCATATGTTATATTTCGTTATTGTAATAATAAGATTAAAGTGAAAGTATATAAAAAACCTTAGAGGATTATGGTTACTCAGGAAATAAAAAATACAGTTATAAAAGATTATCAAAAGCATGATACTGATACAGGCTCTTCGGAAGTTCAGGTAGCTATATTAACAAAACGGATTAATAGCCTAACTGATCATTTGCGAGCAAATCACAAAGATTTTCAGTGTCGGCGTGGCCTTATGCAACTTGTCGGTAGAAGACGTCGCTTACTTCGCTATGTAAGTCGCAATGACTTTTCTGAATACAGCGCCCTTATTAGTCGCTTAGGCATTAGGAGATAATACCTCTACGCAAATATAGTAGAGGTATTTTATTTATTTACCAAATTTGCTCTCGCTTAGAAAGTTAGGAGTTTTTTTATGTCGCATATTTTTTCCAAAGTTATCGGTGGAAAAGAGCTTAAAATTGAAGTTGGAAAATTTGCAGAACAGGCATCAGCTGCTGCATTAATTAGTTATGGAGAATCGGTAGTTTTGGCTACGGTATGTACTACAGAAGCTAGGGAAGGGATAGATTTCTTCCCATTAACAGTTGATTATGAAGAAAGACTTTATGCGATTGGTAAAATTCCAGGAAGTTTTTTCCGAAGAGAAGCAAGACCACCTACTAGTGCGATTTTAATTTCCAGGGTAACTGATAGATCAATAAGGCCTTTATTTCCAAAAGGATTTAAAAAAGAAGTACAAGTGATTATTACTGCAGTTTCTCATGATCAGGAAAACCCCTTAGATATATTATCGGTAATAGGTGCCTCTACAGTACTAAGTTTATCAGAGATACCATTTAGTGGACCTGTTGCTGCTTGCCGTATTGGTTATTCAGGAGATGAATTTAACGTCAATCCTACTTTTGACCAAATTAATTCTGGTTCACTAGACCTAATTATTTCAAGTACAAATGAAGCAGTGGTAATGGTTGAGGCAGGTGCCTCAGAGTTGCCTGAAGAAATTATTCTAGAAGCTTTGGATAAAGGGCGTCAAGTAAATTCAGAAATAATAGAATTTATACAAGAAATAAAAGATACTTGTGGTAAGGAAAAGATTGAATTTATTGCACCTGTGGAAATCGAAGGGCTTGAAGAAGATATTAAAAACCTTATTGGTGACCAAGTAACTACTATTTTTGACGATGGTGCTGCTAAGGGTGAAAGAAATGTGGTATTGGATGACTTACAAGATGAGCTTAGTGAGAAATTGGCAGAAAAATATGAATCTTCAGATATAAAGAATGGATTCGAAAAAATATTAAAAAAGACTATGAGAAATAAAATTCTCTTAGATGGGAAGAGACCTGATGGGCGATCAGTAGATGAAATTCGCCCTTTATCAATTGAAGTTGGTATACTCCCTCGAACACACGGAACAGGACTATTTCAACGAGGTCAAACACAGGTTTTATCTATTGCAACTTTGGCAGGATTGAGTATGGCCCAAAATTTAGACAACTTAAGCCCAGAAGAAACTAAAAGATACATGCATCACTATAATTTTATGCCGTATTCTACTGGAGAAGTCCGAAGGCTAATGACGGGGCGCAGAGAAATTGGGCATGGGGCATTGGCTGAAAGAGCCTTGGAACCAGTTTTACCTTCAGAAGAAGAATTTCCATATACTATTCGAGTGGTTTCAGAAATATTAAGTTCCAATGGTAGTACTTCAATGGGAAGCGTTTGTGGTAGTACTTTGTCATTAATGGATGCAGGAGTTCCTATTAAAAGCCCTATTGCAGGTATTGCTATGGGTTTGATAATTTCAGATGATTCTAACAATTATGCTGTTCTAACCGATATTCAAGGAATTGAAGACTTTCAAGGTGATATGGATTTCAAAGTTGCAGGGTCCAGAGATGGAATAACCGCTTTGCAAATGGATGTAAAAGTCCAAGGAATAAATTTTGATATTATGAAAGATGCACTTAGTAAAGCTAAAGATGCACGTTGTCGTATTTTAGATGCTATGCTTGAAGTAATTGATTCACCAAGAGCAGATATGAACCCATATGCTCCAAGGATGATAAAAATAACTATACCTTCTGACAAAATAGGTACTGTAATTGGGCCGGGTGGTAAAACCATAAGAGGAATGATCCAAGATTATAACGTTTCAATAGATGTAAGTGATGATGGCTCAGTTATCGTAGGTTCTGCTGATCAAAGTAGTGCTGACGCTGCAATATTTGCTATACAGTCTTTGGTGAAAGAAATTGAAGTTGGTGAAATATATACAGGAAAGGTTACTCGAATAATGAATTTCGGAGCCTTTGTTGAAGTATTACCTGGTAAAGAAGGTTTAGTACATATTAGCCAACTTGCTACTCATAGAGTAGAGAATGTTACTGATGAAGTAGATGTTGGAGATGAAATTACCGTCTTAGTTAAAGAGATAGATCAGCAAGGTAGAGTTAATTTATCAAGAAAAGCTGTTTATGCAGATGATTCCGCTGATGATTCTGAAAGTTCAGAAAAAAATGAACGAAATAATAACAGACGTGATAGATCTGATAATCGAAAAAGGTTTTAGTAATATAGAGTGATTTCATGAATAATAATTCAAAAATTAAAGTTATTGTGCATGGAGCTATGGGGAAGATGGGATTAATCGCCACAGAGGCTATATTACAGGATGACGATTTATCAATTGTTGGTTTTGTTGGATCAATTGATAGAGGAAATTCTGTAAAAGTTAATCAATTGAATGATTTAGTTCCCTATACTACAGATCTAGATTTTGCGCTCAACAATTATAAACCTGATGTGGTTATTGACCTTACTAACGCGAAAACTTGTATGTTTGCAGCTAGGCTTTGTGCTGAAAAATCTGTACCTATAGTTACAGGTTCTTCAGGATTATCAGATTCTGATTTAGTCGAATTGGAATCCTTTTCCAAATCTGGTGATATTGGAATTTTAGTTGTGCCTAACTTTGCTTTAGGTGCAGTGATTTTAAATTATATAGCAACGATTGCCGCACAATTTTTTAATTATGTAGAAATTATCGAGTCACATCATGACCAAAAAATTGATGCACCTTCTGGCACGGCTATTTCTTTGGCAAAATCTATCAGTAATAACAAACAATTTTTCCAACCATCTACTCATAAAGAGACAATTAAAGGAACAAGGGGTGGAAACTACAACACAGTCAACATTCATAGTATACGTTTGCCAGGAAAGTTAGCCCATCATGAAGTAATATTTGGTTCTAATGGCCAAACTCTTTCACTACGGCATGATACATTAAGTAGAGACTGTTATATTCCAACTATTTCTTTATCTCTAAAAAAAGTTATACAAATGAAAAGTTTAGTTGTCGGGCTTGAGGCTGTTTTAGAACTAACTTAATTAATAGTGAGGTAAAATATTTATGAGTAATCCTAATATCATAGTAATTGGAGCTACTGGTACTGTAGGAACAATATTTTTAGATTTATTACAAAAACGAAATTTTCCTATTGGGGATATAAAAGTTTGCGCCTCTCCTCGATCAATTGGAAAGAAAATACAATTTAATGGTATGGATTTAGTGGTAGAAGAAGCAACAGAAAATATCTTTGATAATGCTGATTTTGCATTTATTTCTGCATCAACAGATGTTAGTAGAAATATAGTACCGGTGGCAGCAAGCCATGGGGCAATAGTGATTGATGACAGTTCCGCATTTAGAATGGAAAAAAATGTTCCTTTAGTTATACCGGAAGTTAATGCAAATGACCTCAGAAATCATAATAATATTGTAGCGATTCCAAATTGTTCGACTACACAAATGGTTATGGCACTCTATCCACTTCATATAAAAAACGCAATAAAAAGAGTTGTCGTTGATACTTACCAATCAGTTTCTGGTACTGGTGGAAATGCTATGAGAGAATTAGAAGAACAAACAGCCCAGATTAATAATGGTGAATCCCCTCAACCTTCAGTTTATCCGCATGAAATAGGATATAACGTGATTCCTCATATTGAGGACTTTTTAGAAGATGGATATACGAAAGAAGAGCGCAAAATGGTCGAGGAAACACAAAAGATCATGCATGCGGATAATTTAGCAGTTTCCGCAACTTGTGTAAGAGTTCCTGTTTTTATATCGCATAGCGAATCTTTACATATAGAATTTGATAAACCGATGAATATTGATACCGCCAAACAATTATTATCAGACTTTCCAGGAGTAACTGTAATAGATGACCCTGAACAAAATATATATCCTCTTGCTCGTGCTTCTGCTGGATCAGATCAAGTATATGTAGGTAGAATAAGAAAAGATGTCTCTCATCCTAATGGTGTAGTTATGTGGGTTGTTTCAGATAATTTGCGAAAAGGTGCCGCAACTAATGCTATTCAAATCGCAGAAGAAATACTCTCTCAAAACTTATTGCATACTTGATTTATTATGATAAAATTGTCTAACTATTCATATTTTATTAAGGAGTAATTTAAATGGTTGTATTAGGTCGTTTGTTTACAGCAATGGTGACACCATTTTCTGCAGACGATTCAGTAGATTATAAAAATGCTCGACGACTTGCTAGTGCGCTTGTTAAATCTGGTAGCGATGGATTAGTAGTATCAGGAACAACAGGGGAATCACCAAATTTATCCACACAAGAAAAAATAAGATTATTTTCTGAAATCAAAGATGAATTGGGTGATACAAAGAGTGTTATAGCTGGAACAGGGAATTATAGTACTAAAGAAAGTATTGAATTGAGCACAGAAGCAAAAAAAGCTGGCGCAGATGCATTACTATTAGTAGTTCCTTATTATAATAAACCAACTCAAGAAGGTTTATACCAACATTTTAAGGCAATCGCTGAAAGCACTGATTTGCCTTGTATTCTTTATAATGTTCCTAGTAGAACAATTACTAATTTAGATGCTGAAACAACTATAAGATTAAGTGAAATATCAAACATTGTTGGTATAAAAGAAGCAAGCTCAGACTTTGATCAGATTTCATATATTATAGATGGTACTAACGAAGATTTTAAAATTTGGAGCGGAAATGATTCAGACACTTTTTCTATAATGTGCTTAGGTGGTTATGGGGTTATTAGTGTAGCTAGTCATTTAGTTGGCCTACAAATAAAATCTATGATCCAAATGCTTTTGGACGGTAGTATCCTTGGTGCAGCTTCTTTACATCATAAATTACTTCCCATTTCTAAGGGGTTATTTACTATCGCAAACCCAATCCCTGTTAAATATTGTGTTAATTTGATTGGATTTCCAGCAGGCCATACACGTTTACCATTAACTGAGGTAGATAGCATCACAAAGATATTTCTTGATAATTTGCTTTCACAATATAAAATAGATTTACCAGTATGAACTATAAAAGTATGGAAACTGCTTATTTCGAATATTTGATTTACATTAATATGGAGGATTTCTATGACCACGTCTAAAGAAATAGACAATAGTATAATTAAACAATTGGCAGATTATTTTATACATGCTCAAAAATCTGATTTACCCGAAAATGTTGCCTTAAAAACGAAGCACCATATTTTGGACACCTTGGCAGCAATGGTTTCTGGCACTACTCTACCCCCTGGAGAATTTGCTATTAAGTATGCAAAATTGCAAGGTGTATCTGATCAATCCCAAATAATTGGAACTAATTTTTTAACAAATGCAGTTACTGCTTCGTTGGCAAACGGAATGCTGGCTCATTCTGATGAAACTGATGACTCTCACGCAGCTTCTGGAACACATCCAGGTTGTACGATTATTCCACCTGCGTTAGCTATGGCAGAAAAAAATCAAACTGATGGAAAAACATTTTTAAATTCAATCGCTTTAGGTTATGACATGTGTGCAAGATTTATGAGAGCATTTGGAGGAGGCACTTTCCAAAGAATGCATGGTAGAGGATTTAGTAGCCACGCTATTGGAGGCGTGTTTGGTGCTGCAGCTGCTGCTGGTACACATATAGAATTAGATGAAAAAAAGGTTAGATATTTACTTTCGTATACTACCCAGCAAGCATCTGGTATTACAGCCTGGCAATTAGATTTGGAACATATTGAAAAGGCTTTTGATTTTGCTGGTATGCCTTGTAGAAGCGGGGCGACAGCAGCAACAATGGTTGAGGCAGGATTTTCTGGAGTGTGGGATGTTATTGAAGGACAAAACAACTTTTTTGATTGTTTTGCTTCGGAGCATTTTCGCTCAGAACTAATTCAAGAATTAGGCTCAAGATATGAAATTATGCAAACTAACATAAAAAAATATTGTGTTGGCTCTCCTATTCAGGCCCCTGTGGATGCTTTACTGAATATAGTAAGAGATCATGAAGTAAATCCTTCAGATTTAAATAATATGACTGTATATTTAGCACATGGTGATAGCAGACTAACGAGCGATGCACAAACCATGCCAGATATAAATCTCCGATATTTATTAGCTGTAAGTTTATTAGATAGAGGTTTGTCATTTGAAGCTGGCCATGATTTCAATCGCATGTCAAACGAAGATGTAGTGCAAATAATGAATAAGATTCAGGTTGAGACTGACCCAAGTTTAGTAAGCCCCGAAAGTCCACGCCAGGGAGTTATAGAATTCAATCATGTTAACGGCGAAAAATTTAGAAATCATGTTGTTGTTGTAAAAGGTGCGATGGAAGATCCCTTAAGTACAGACGAGGTAGAAACAAAAGAAAGGCCACTTTTAGAAATGGTTTTGGGTAAAGATAAAACTGAACAACTTATAGACAAGATATGGAATTTAGAATCTGTAGATAATGTACGTGATTTACGTGAATTATTGAGGCCATAATTATTTTCTTCTTGCTCTGACAAGTGTTAATATGAATAATTGTACACAACCCCAAAAAAAGCCTCCCGATATACTTAAAACAAAAATTGTTGAAAACATTTGCCCGTAAGTTTCTGAACCACTACTTCCAAATATTGGACCTAGGACAGGAATGTAAAGGGTAAGATAGGATGGAACTACTATCATTTTTTTTGGTACAGCTAATAATCTGGATACTAAATATGGAGCTATACCTGAAGCTATAATCGAAAGAATGAATTCATAGAATTCAAAAATCCCATCACGAGAAAAAAATTCTAGAACTCCTAAAAAAACCAAGCATAAACTTGTAGCTGATAAAGCTCCTGCAACCAATAGTTTTTTAGTTCCAGAAGCCATTATACCAACACCTACTTTTTTGCAGTTAATTCAATAACTTGATTTATATCATTCACTGTTTCAAGATTCCAGAGATTAGATAACAGTTCATTTATTTGATTTTCTGGCAAATCACCGTATTGTAAAGCCATTGGTTTAAATTTATTTTCTAATTGTTCATTAGTCATTAATCTTTCATAATGACCTAAATGAAAAGCAACTTTTGTTGAAAACTTTTTGCCTGAATTTGTTTCTATAGATAGAACATTAAGTGGTACATCTGGCCAAGCATTTGATGATTCTTCACCAACTTCTATTTGGATTTTATCCATCAATTCTCTTACATTTGGTTTTTTATAGTATTCTTCATCATAGTGACGAATTTCTAAATTACCTTCCATTAGCGCAACTGCCATTACAAAAGGTAAACTATGGTCTGCACTTTCTCTTGTTTCAGGTTTCCATCGAGAGATGTCTCCTCCCATAGCAGATTTTCCTGAAGGAAAAGTTTCTAGAAGAATAGATTTAATTTCGCTCACGTCAGTTATATTATCTTTTAACTCTAAAACTGCTTCAATTGCACTTTGTGAAAAATATCCTGAAGGGTATGGTTTCACGCGAGCTCGCATGATCTTAAATTCTCCACCCTTATTACCGAATGGAGGTAATTCAATTTTATTACCTATTGCATTAAAGTACCCACCTTCTCCTTCAAATACAAAATTTGGACCTGTCATCCCTTTTGCTGCAAGCATAGAACAGAAAACACCGTTTCTCGATGCATTACCTACTGCGCAGCCTTTCCAATGGGAAATTTGTCCAGTTCGTATTTGACCAATCGATAAGTGAGAGGATACGGCTAGACTGACAGCGTGATCCATTTGCTCTTTATTTAGGCCCAAAATTTTTGCTGATAATACAGATGCTGCTACAAGCCCTAATGCTGACTGATCCCAGTGTCTAAATCCTGTAGCACCTTCAAATATAGGTGTGTCAGTTAATCCACATAAGATTTCGTATCCTAGAACTGTGCCTAAAATGACATCTTTTCCTGAACCATTTTGTTTTGCACTAGCTGCAGCAAGTGCAGGTCCTACCATGTCACTTGGATGGCAAGTTGTATAACCTGTGTAGGTATCATTGTAGTCAAGGTATCTAATCATGGCTCCATTTACAAACGCGGCTAAGTCTGGCGATGTTGGTTCTGCTGAACCTAAAACCTTTGAAGGTGTTGTTGAAGAAATTTCTTTAGCAGAAGCTTGTGCGATTATTACAGGCGGACTTTTGCTTGCTCCTAATGCACATCCTACAGCATCAAGTATGAAGTGTTTTGCGCGTTCAACAACTTCATTAGGGATATCTTCAAATTTCAAACCTTGTGCATAAGATGTCATTGTATCTAAAAACTTATCCATTTACTTCCTCCATATTCTTACTATAGATGTTTATATCTGTTTTATTACATTAGCACATTTAATTGCGGATTCTGCAGATTCATAACCTTTGTTATTACCAGATTTAGATCTTTCTATGGCCTGTTGGTCAGTTAATGTAGTTAATACGCCAAAAATAGTTGGTATCCCTGTTGATGAAGCGCACTCAGCAATGCCTGTTGCTGCTTGATTAGCAACATGAAAATAGTGGTCTGTTTCATGCTTTATTATACACCCTAAACATATAATAGCATCTGGTTTTTTAGTAGAAGCTATTGTTTTTGCCACAACTGGAATTTCAAATGCACCCGGAACATAATAGATAATAATATTTGATTCTAAAATATTATTATCTCGTAAACATATTAGAGCACCATCTAATAACTTTTGAGTTATGTTGTTGTTGAATTCAGAAACAACAATTGCAATTTTTAAGTTTGAAGCATCAAGATCGCCATGGATTTCTTGTGCTTTTATTTGTTTATTCATATCACTTATCTACCCAGGTGTTAATTAAAGCGAGTGCCCAAGTCGTGTTCGCTTTGTTTCTAGATATTGTTTATTTTTAGAATTTGATTCAATTATTATAGGTACTTGCTCTACTATATCGATTCCATAACTATTTAATCCTATAACTTTTTTAGGATTGTTTGTTAGTAATTTCATTTTGGTAATGCCAAGTGATGAAAGTATCTGCGCACCTATTCCGTACCATCGTAAATCAGGTGGGAAACCTAGTTTTATATTTGCATCAACTGTATCTAATCCTTTGTCTTGTAATTCATATGCTTTCAATTTATTGTGCAGGCCTATACCTCTGCCTTCTTGTCGCATATATAAGAAAACGCCTGATTCTGAGTTTGATATTTGTTCAAGGGATTTTTCCATTTGTTCACCACAGTCACATCGGAGACTTTGAAAAGTATCACCTGTTAAACATTGGCTATGGACTCTTACTAAGGGGATCGATTCAGCGGAGGTCAAATCTCCTTTTACTAAAGCTACATGCTCATCTGCATCAGTTAAACTTCTAAAAGCAATTGATTTAAAATCACCATACTTAGTAGGAAGATTTGTTTCAGCAACTTTTGCAATCATCTTATCTGTTAGGTGTCTATATTGAATAATTTGTTCTACACTAACAATTTTAATATCATATTTTTCAGATAATGTTTCAAGTTCTGGCATGCGAGCCATAGTTCCATCATTATTCATCACTTCACAGATAACAGCAGCAGGATATAACCCAGCTAATTTTGCTAAATCTACAGAACCTTCAGTTTGACCTGCACGAACTAATACTCCTCCTTCAGCATATCTGAGAGGAAATATATGTCCTGGTTTTTGTAAATCTTCAGGTCTTGTTGTAGGTTCAAGTACAGCTTTTATTGTGGCTGCTCGATCATATGCTGATATACCTGTGGTAGCTCCATCTGTTTTTGTATCAATTGATACTGTAAAAGCAGTACCAAGACGGGCTGTATTTTCTGGAACCATTAAAGGGATATCTAAATGTTCAAGTCTTTGGCCTATGATTGGCATACAGATTAACCCTTTTCCATGGGTTGCCATAAATGTTATAATTTCAGGAGTAGTAAACTCTGCTGCAATAGCTAAGTCACCTTCGTTTTCTCTGTCTTCATCATCTACTATGATGACCATTTTCCCATCTTGAATATCTTTAATAGCATCTTCTATATTACTAAGAGGCATGCATTACTCCTACACATTGATAATTATAGTTTGATTATTATAGACCACTTGAAATGACTTTGCTAGTTTTTATTTTCCATAAATTTTTCTATATAACGACCAACTATATCAGTTTCAATATTGATATAATCTCTTACTTTTTTATTTTGCAAATTAGTGTTATTCCAAGTGTGCGGAATAATAGATACTGAAAATGAATCTTTATCTATTTCATTCACAGTAAGACTTATTCCATCTAATGTGACGAAGCATTTTTTTACTATATACCGTTTTAAATTATCTAAAATAGTTAACGTAATATCATATGCGATATCATTATTCTTTATATCTAAAATTGTACTCATGCCCTCAATATGCCCTTGCACAATATGTCCACCAAATCTATCAAGTGGAGAAAGAGGTCGCTCTAGATTCACTAAATCATTTGGCTTAAGCTTTCCTATATTAGACAACTTTTTAGTTTCAGGTCCAATGTTTACAGTTCCAGTTTTATTATCTAAATCGACCAAAGTTAAACACACACCATTGACACTAATACTACTTCCTATCTTTGCGTCTTCAACAGTTTTCGTAGTTGAAAAAGATATGCTATCCTTAGAAATACTTAATATTTTCCCAGTTTCTTCAATAATTCCTGTAAACATCATTTTTACCTTTGCGGATACCCGGTTAATAATATATCAGAAGCAAAATTTTCTATCTGAATTTTATCAAGCTTGATTATATCAGACATATTTATTGCCCCTAAACCTCCTACAGCAGAAGGTGTCTTATCCCCACCTATAATTATAGGTGAAATAAAAGCATATATTTTATCTATTAATTGCAAGTTGAAAAAAGATCCTAAAATTTGACTTCCTCCTTCAACTAATATTTGATACTTTGATTCACTATATAAATAATCAATTAGCTTATGAACATCTACTCGATTATCTTTGGCTAATTGAATAGAATTAATTCCTTCGTTTTCAAAAAACCTTTTCTTATCTTTGGGGATATTGTTGTAAGCAATAAGAGTATTCGTAGGATTTTTGAAAACCTTTGCCGTTTTTGGAATTTTACCATTACTGTCTAAAATTACTCGTAGTGGTTGGAATTCATATTCAGAACCATCTTTTTTTCTTGCTGTTAATAAAGAATCATCTTGTATTATAGTATTTATACCTACAATAATCACATCGCTTGACGCTCGTATTTCATGTGCTTTTGCTCTGGAATATTCATTAGTTATCCATTTAGATTCACCAGATAATGTCGAAATTTTCCCATCTAGGCTTGCCGCAAATTTTCCGGATACAAAAGATTTTTTGAGCGTATGGAATTGAATATATGCCTCATAAAATGTTTTTATAGACGATGATATAGTCGTTTGTTCAATTATTATATTTGCTTTTTGAAGATTTGCTAGACCTTCACCACAAACAAGAGGATTAGGGTCTTTAATCCCATATACTACTTTTTTAATTCCCGATTGAATAATTCTTTCTGTGCATGGGGGTGTTTTGCCGAAATGCGAACACGGCTCTAAAGTCACATATAAAGTAGAATTCTCACAGGATTCTTTAGCTGTTTCAATAGCCATTATTTCAGCATGATTGCCACCTTGCTTTTGTGTGAATCCAGTACCAATAATCTCGCTGTTTTTAATAACAACTGCTCCAACAGCAGGATTTGGATAACTTAATCCAATTGCTTGCCTGGCTTGGTCTAATGCTAATTTTATAAAATCCATGATTTATTTAAGGGGAAAATCTTTATGTAATTTACTTGCAGTAGGTAGTTTTTGTCCCTGGTATTTACTTCCTAATTCTTGGGAACCATATAATCTTGTAGCTGTGGTTGTAAGCTGTAGAAATGACAATTGCCCAATTTTCATTTTGTAATAAAGAGTTATAGGTAGATTAGATACATTACTGAGTTCTAGTGTGAGGTTCCCTTTCCAGCCTGGATCAACATAACCTGCTGTTGAATGAATTAAAAGACCTATTCTACCCAATGAGCTTTTACCTTCTAATCTTGCAACTAAATCTCCTGGTATTTCTATATTTTCAAGGGTACTACCAAGTATAAATTCCCCTGGGTGTAATATGAAGGGGATATCATCATCAATTGTTTCTAAATCCATTAATCCATCTAGATCTTCTCTGATATCAATATAAGGTCTTCTAGAATTACGGAATACTAAAACTTTATTATCTAAATGGACATCTACTGATGCAGGTTGTATATCATTTGGATCTAATGGGTCAATGATTATATTACCCTTGTCTATTTGTTCTTTTATTGTTACATCACTCAGTACCATAATTGTCCTCAGCTAAATTATTATATTAGGATTGCTAACCATTATACAGGTTTTCCTATTCAAATGCTTTAGTCAAATTAAGATTAATTATCTATGATATCAAAATGTATTTGAACTTCTATAGATACGGAAATATCTCCCGACATAATTGGAGTTTCTACAAAAGATTCTGCTCTGGCCATAGCCATCATTGACATATCTGATACATTTCCAAAGGCATTTGGAGATGAGATTTCTGTTATATATGTGGGACTGCCTAATTTTATTTGTGCAGTCGTTGCAATTTCTTCGGCTTTTTCTATAGCATTCTCCACAGCCATTTTTCTAGCATATTTAATGATGGAAGTTTTGTCTTCTAATTCAAATCCAATAGAATCAAAGTCTATTAATTCATCACTATTAATAATGATTTCATCTACAATTTCACCGATATTTTCTAATTGATATATTTTTACTTTGACTGAATTAGTAGTGCTAAAACCAATTATTTCCATTTTTCTTGTTTTTTCATTCCATTCACGCTCAGGACCTATTTTGAAAAAGTTTGTTGTTATGTTATCTTCAGATATATTTTGGGCTTTCAAAGCAGTGAGAATGTTTTGTAATCCTTTAGCTGCTTTATTTCTAGATATTGAGGCAGTATCGTTCACTGATTTGATACTAAAATCTATAATAGCAACGTCAGGCTTAGCATCAGCAAAACCTCTCCCGATAACATTAACACCTGAATTGACTAACTTATTATTGCTTGAAGAGGCATCTCTTAATATATTAGCTGATTGGGCTGTTTCATTTGACGTAATTGGTATAGATATTGTCTCAGTCCCCGTATTTGTGTTACAGGAAACAATTGATATAAATATAGTAATAAGTAAGCACAATACAATTTTATTAGACATATTATTTAACTCAGCTTCCATTTTTGCTTTATAATAGCCATAAGTATTATAATATACAATCTTCATACTATACATAATTATAAGGGATGTGGATCGAATGGTAATAGGATTTATAGGTGGGGGAATTATGGCAGAAGCTATAATTCGAGGTGTTCTTAACAAAAAAGTAGTTTCTGCTTCTGATTTTATAATTTCAGAGCCCGTAGAAGCTCGTCGAGTATTTTTAAAAGACACATATCATTTGAATTTGGCAAATAGTAATAACGACTTAATTGAACAATCAGACACGATTATTCTATGTATAAAACCTCAAAGTTTAAATTCTGTTGCTAAAGACTTAAAAGATAAATTTAGGCCTGAACAATTATTAATTTCTATTCTTGCAGGAATTTCTATAAATAATATTTTAGAAGGATTTAATCACAATAAGGTTATAAGAGTAATGCCAAATGCTCCTGCTCAAATTGGTGAAGGTGCAAGCTTATGGATTTCTGGACCAGAAGTAAATGGAAAAGATAAAATCTTTGCTAAGAATATATTATCTTCACTGGGTTTGGAATTTGAGGTTGTAGAAGAGAAATTAATCGATATTGGTACAGCACTTAGTGGAAGTGGTCCTGCTTATGTTGCTTTATTTATTGAAAGTTTAATAGATGCTGCTGTTGCTTTAGGCATGACTAGAGATATGGCTGAAAACCTTACATTACAGACTGTATACGGTACAGCAAAGTTAATGTCTGACCAAAATATTTCAGCAGTCGATTTGAAGAAAATGGTGACATCTCCAGGTGGTACAACAGCTGAGGCATTAATGACATTAGAGAAGCAACAATTAAGATCGGCTTTAATGGAAGGTGTTTATAGTGCCTACAACAAATCGATCTCATTAAGAGGTGGATTTTGAAATCAATAGAAGAAGTTGTAAAACTTTTAAGTACAGGTTTTTATCTCTTAATTCTTGCAAGGGTACTTTTGTCTTGGCTTTCATATTCAATGCAAAATAGCTACATTGCTTTAATAGTGTATTTACTTACTGAACCAATTTTACGACCAATTAAAAGAATTGCTGCACCAATTACGGGACCATTTGATATCAGTCCAATTATTGCTCTGTTATTACTTAATTTTATCGAGAAAGTAATTTTGAGATTACTTGGAGTTTTGAGTCAATAAAATAATTATTAAAGGAATCAATTGTGAAAATATCCTCAATAAAAGCAGATATAACTACTGTTGAAAGCGAAGCTCTGATAGTAAATTTATTTGAAGACGTAAAAATACCTGGTGGTGCAACTGGATCTGTGGATTCATATCTGGGTGGCAAAATATCAAAATTAATTACCGCTGGGGAAATTACAGGTAAGAAAAATGAAATAACGATAATTCATACGTTTGAAGAATTTTCATTTCAGAGAGTAATTATTTGTGGATTAGGGAAACAAGAAAAATTTAATTATGATTCTATTAGGCAGATAATGGCTATTACTCTTCGCTATTTACGTAAAATTAAGGTTAAAAAAGTTACAAGTATTTGCCATGGAGCAGGTATTGGAGGATTAGATCCTCAGTTGTGTACATTAGCAATGACAGAAGGGTCTTTGTTAGGAATATATAAATTTGATAAATATAAAAAATCATCTCCTGAAGAAACTCTAGAAGAATTATTGATAGTAGATAGTAACGAGAATAATATTAAACCTATAGATTCTGGTATTACTAAAGGCACTATATTAGCTGAATCGACAATAATTGCCCGAGATTTAGGTAACGAACCTGGAAATATATTACCACCTCGTGAATTAGCAGTTCGAACCAATACTTTTTCAAAAGCAGTTGGTTTAGATTGTAAAATTTTCGAAAAACTAGAAATACAAAAAATGGGCATGGGCGGAATCTTAGGTGTTTCTGCTGGTAGTCATGAGGATCCTCGATTTATAGTCATGGAACATAAGGGGAATAATAACTCTACTGAAAAAATTGCTCTTTGTGGTAAGGGTATTACTTTTGATACAGGAGGGATTTCTTTAAAACCTCCTTTAAATATGGGTGCTATGAAAGGTGATATGGCAGGAGCTGCTGCGGTAATAGGAGCAATGATTGCAATTAAAAAATTAAATCTCCCGATAAATGTATTAGGAGTGGTAGCATCTGCAGAAAATATGCCAGGAGGTTCTGCCATGAGACCAGGGGATATAATTACAATGATGAATGGTAAACATATTGAGGTGGATAACACTGATGCGGAAGGACGTTTGGTGCTGGCAGATGCAATTGAGTATTCAAAGCAGCAGGGATGTACTTCGATAATAGATGTAGCGACACTTACAGGCGCTGCTATTGTAGCTCTAGGGAACAATGCCGCAGCTATCATGGGAAATGATCAGAACCTGATGGATAAATTACTAGCGACATCAGAGTACACTGGAGAGCATTTTTGGCAATTACCATTATTTGAAAATTATGCGACACAATTAGACAGTATTTATGCAGATATGAAAAATACTGGTGGGCAACCTGCAGGTAGTATAACGGCAGGTAAATTTTTGCAAGATTTTGTAGGAGATACTCCATGGATGCACTTGGATATTGCGGGTATGGCAAGACTGGACTCCACAAAGGATTATAAAGTTGCAGGTCATACAGGATTTCCAGTTAGATCATTGGTAAGTTTAATTAATACATTAGCAGAATGATTTAGGTACTATTTTGAAAGTATTTATAGAAACACATGGCTGTAAGTTAAATCAAGCAGATACACAAACAATTTCTACTAGTTTTTTGCAAAAAGGATTTACTTTAACTGATGATATGTACCAAGCTGATGCCTGTATTATTAATACATGTACTGTTACGCATATAGCAGATAGAAAAGCTCGTAATGCTTTGAGGAAAGCAAAAAGAATTAATCCTGATTGTTTAATTGTTGCAACAGGATGTTATGCACAATGGGCACATGAGAAGTTGAATCAAATGCCTGAAGTCGATTTAATTTTAGGCAATACTTCTAAGAAAGATTTAGTTGATAAAGTTCAAGGCATTTTAGATAAAAAAAATATCAAAATTAATTCTGCACAACTTTCTGTTATTGACCCAATAGGACGGACTAGAGCTATGGTCAAAATACAGGAAGGATGTGATCAGATCTGTGCGTATTGTATTGTCCCAAAAGTACGTGGTAGGGAAAGAAGTGTTGAAATATCTGAACTGATTACCAAGATAAATACTCTTGAATCGGAAGGATTCAAAGAAGTTGTTTTAACTGGAACTCAATTAGGGACTTATGGGTTCGAATTTTCTAATATAAATTTGTCAGTACTAATTAAAACGATTTTGGAGCAAACTACAATTGAGCGCATACGATTATCATCTGTGCAACCCCAAGAATTTACAACTAAATTACTGAGTTTGTGGGAGAATGAAAGACTTTGTCCTCACTTTCATATACCTTTGCAAAGTGGTAATGATTATATATTAAAAAAAATGAGAAGAAGGTATACAGCTGATGAATTTCTCAAATCATTAGAATTAGTTAGAAATACAATACCAGATGCATCTATCACCACTGATGTTATTGTAGGTTTTCCAGAAGAAACTGAAAATATGTTTAATCAAACAATCAAAATATGTAATCAGGCTATGTTTTCAAAAATACATATTTTTCCGTTTTCTAAAAGACCTGGTACCTCCGCATATTATTCTAAAAACTTCGTTGAAAATCATGAGATTAAAGAACGAAGTAAAATATTAGAAAAGGTATCAAATCATTTTCAAGATCAATATTTAAATAAAATGTTAGGTAAAACCTTAAAAGTTTTATGGGAAAACACAAAAATAATTAAATCTAATCAATATTGGATAGGATTATCTGACACTTATATTAGAGTTATCAGCCCATCTGAAGAATTGCTACAAAACACAATAAGACCAACTAAAATAGATAAAGTAGAATTAGATTATTTAGTTGCTAAAGTTTAGTTATTTAAACCAAATTGGATAGGTCTAAATAAAGTGGATCCTTTTCTTGTTTCAATATATCCAGACTTGGGATCAACGCCGTGAGAAAATACTATCAACCATCCCTCTTTTTCTGCTTTGGCAATCAATGATTCCTTTTCAAGGAGTGTTTCTTCGGGAAATCTGTCAACTGATGATATTAGACCTTGATCAAGATGCATGTGGGTAGGTATTAGATCCCCTAAATAAGCGATTTTTTCACCACCATAATTAATTAAAACAACTTGGTGGCCACTACTATGTCCTCCAGTAACCTTAACAGAAATGCCAGGAACCACATTTTGGTCACCATCTATAAGTTCTAGTTGGTTTCTTTCTTCTAATGGCAAAAAATCATCTTGATGATAATAATGCTTTGTTCTTTGATTTGGAGAGATTGCTTCTTCCCAAGCATTTCTTTGTACATAGTATTTTGCATATGGAAAGGTGGGAACTGCATCTCCAGATCTGTCAATTCGAGTGCTGCCACCTGAGTGATCAAAATGAAGACTCGTTAGAATAACTGTGGAAACATCTTTAGGATTTATGCCACGAGATTTTAATTCTCTGTTTAGTCTACTTGCCCCAAGCCCATAACTTGTTTTAACAGGTTCGGGTTCTTTTGTTCCAATTCCAGTATCGATAAGTATACATTCTTTACCATTTTGAATTAGTACACAATTTAATCCCAAATTTATTCGGTTTTTGCGATCAACTGGTGTCATTTGGTCCCATCGGGATTTTGGCATTTGCCCAAATATCACACCACCATCTTCTTTATAGGTTCCATCACTGATAATTGAAACTTGAGTCACACAAGATCTCATTGCTATCCCCTTTCCAAATCTAGATTTTAATGCTGAATACATTACGATCTTAATATTTAGCATGCCACAAACCATAAAAACTTGCTAGAAAAGCATTTCATCCGCATGGTAAAATTGTCAAATAAAATGTTGTTGAAAGTGACACTATCACGGTGCAAAGTAATGAGCAAGTTATAAGATAGAGTTTTGGTAAAGATTCTTTTTTGGTTTAAATAAACAGAGATTAATTTGGAAACTTATTATTATTTCTTTACCTTGAATAGGATAAAATTATACCTTCAATTTAATAATCAAATATTAGTAACAAAGGAGTTGAAATGATAACAGCTTTACCTCGAGAACGATTTATTAACTCAGATAATTTAAAAATCCATGTTGTGGAATGGGGTGACGAAAATAACCAACCAGTCATTTTACTACATCATGTTAGTAGCCAAGCTCGTACATGGGATAATTTTGCATCTGTAATGAGTCAAAATTATCATGTCATTGCAATAGATATGAGGGGGCACGGTGATAGTGACTGGGCGAATGAAGGTGAATACACAACAGAACACTATGCTCATGATATAGAAAAAATTGCAACTCATATGGGGTTAAAGAATATTATTGTTCTTGGAGGTTCTCTTGGAGGGAGGGTCGGGTTAGTATTTGCTGCCAACAACCCTAAATTAGTTCAATCAGTTATTATGGAGGATGTAGGTGCTGTTAGGCCAGCAAGTATTGCACAAGGGTTCGCTGATCGAATAGCTTCAGGCGATCCTGAATTTAATAATTTAGACGAATGCGCAACAGTTCTAAAGGCGTCTAATACGCTTTCTTCATATGCAGTTTTTCAACATCAAGCTAAATATCTGACAAAGTTAACTAATCAAGGTACATATATCTATAAGAGAGATCCAAACATTCAGAAAGATTTTGTGCCATTAGATTTATGGGAATATGTGAAAATACTAGAATCACCGTTAATGTTGATGATTGGGGAACAAAGCAGTATTGTTGGAGATGATCAACAAAAGATTTTCAAAGAACTTTGTCCAAATATAGTGATAACTTTTATAGATAAGGCAGGTCATATAATTGTTCATGATAATTTTGAAGCATTTACGCAAGAGGTAGTAAAATTTATAAAAAGTGTTTAATAATAGTTGGTATATGTGATAGAGATATTATTTACTATGTTTAGAATTATTATTTTGTATTGGATACTAGGCAAGATTTTCGGATTCTTCTTTAGAAGAACTAGTAGATCTGGTTATAGTAATCAATATGCTGGTTCTCGCAATATGTTTGGGTCTAAGATTGAGGACTCTTATCAAGTTTTGAACGTCTCACCATTTTCAAGTGATTCTGAGATTGAATCGGCGTATAAAAAATTAGCTGTGCAATTTCATCCTGATAAAACTCTTAATATGGGACCAGATTTAATAAAATTAAGTGAACAGAGAATGAAAGAAATTAATTCTGCTTATGATGATATAAAAAAACAAAGGAAGAAGTTTAATGGAAAATTCTAACTATGAAGAAATAACAATTCAAGATATGGAAGCTTTTTCTAAATTATCAGGAATCAAAATTGCTGAGGATAGAATACAGAATACTATGAGAGATATTAACCGAATTAATAAGAGTTTTTTTGAATTAAACATTGCGAATCTTGGCAATAGTGACCCTGCTTTTACTCTTAAGTTATAAATTTTTTGGATTTATATAAATATTAGTTGAGATGGTAAATTGATACCTTTATCTGATCCAGATTTATTAGTTAGAAAAACAGCTTATGTAAATATAACGTTGATATTTGTTTGTTCAATTATCTTTATATATGAATTTATTCTTGGTGATGTTGAAAAATACGTACTTTTTTATCAATTTGGTTTATTACCTTTAGAAATATCATCCGGGAATAGTCTTCAGATTTTAGATACTGGTATTGTATCTTATCCAATACAAACTCCTATATCAGATTTCATAACCTTTATTACTTCAATGTTTCTTCATGGGGATTTTATTCATTTTGGCTCAAATATGGTTTATTTGTGGGTGTTTGGTGATAATATCGAAGATAGATTTGGCCATGTAGGTTATCTAATTTTTTATTTTTCTGCGGGTATATTTGCATCTATTTCCCACGTAATGGCTGACCTCACCTCTCAAACCCCTACAGTTGGGGCAAGTGGTGCAATCGCAGGTGTTTTAGGAGCCTATTTTATATTTTATCCAAATAGTAGAATAAACACCTTGATATTTACTTTTTTTATAACAGTTGTACAGGTAAAGGCATTATGGTTGTTAGGATTCTGGATGGTTTTACAATTTTTTTCAACAGCTATGGGGAATTCAGGTGTAGCCTACTGGGCTCATATAGGAGGATTTATTTTTGGTGTACTTGTTGCTTATACAATAAAAACTTTCCAAATTAGATTCAAATCAAAATTGTTTAGATAATAATAAGGAGACTTGTATGAATGCAACTGAAAAAAGGCAAAAGTTTAGAGAGTTAATTAAGAAAAAACAAATTACTCGACCAGCATCAATTTATGATGCAATATCTGCCAACATCGCTGATTATTATAATTTTGATTTGGGTATGTTTGCTGGGTCTATTGCATCGGCAACTGTTTTGGGAGCTCCTGATTATATATTATTGACAATGGACGAATTTGCTCAACAAATTCGAAAAATCACTAGATATTCTAACTTACCACTACTTGCTGATGCAGACCATGGTTATGGTAATGCGATGAATATTACTAGAACAACTGAAGAGTTAGAAAATGCTGGTATTTCTGCTTTTACTATTGAAGATACAAACCTTCCATTACCATTTAATGCTTCTAATCAAAATTTACTGATAGATTCAAATGAAATGATCGGTAAATTAAATGCAGCACTACTTGCAAGGCAAGACAAGACTATGTCTATTATAGCCAGGACAAGTGCAATAAATTTGGTTGGTATAGACGAAGCAGTGGAAAGAATTAAACAATACTCACAGCTTGAAATAGATGGAATATTTCTGACAGGTGTAGACTCTGAAGACACTCTTGGAAAAATATCTTCTATCACTCATTTTCCACTAATTTTAGGTAGTGCTCCTTCTCTCGGTAATTTATCAGATACTGACTTAGCAAATAAACATAATGTGAGAATAATTTTATCTGGACATGCTCCATTTTATGCTGTCATGAAATCTCTTTTTGATAGTTACAATAAAATAGCTAATGGAAAGTATTCAGAAATTGATGTTCTTGAACAAGAAAAAATCAACCTTATACTTAGGAAACCCTATTATGACAAAATTACTTCAGATATGATGGATGTAGGAAACTTATAAATAGGAATTCACTACTAAAATTATTGACATTTTTGACATTAAAAATTACGATTAGGTGATTGGTTAAGATATTGACTGCCCATTAAAAGAGGACAATAACTAAATGCGTGAATATATTATAAAAAGGCTACTACTGGGAATTCCAACTATACTTGGAGCGATGTTGTTAATTTTTACAATTATGCGAGTAATACCTGGAGATGTTGCTGTTTTGATTGCTGTTGGAGGTAGTGAAGGTGAAGAAGTAGTTAACCCGGAAAAGGTTGATAAAATCAGAGCGCAATTGGGATTAGATAGACCAATTCACGAACAGTTTTTTGAGTGGGTAACACAAGTGGCTACTTGGGATTTGGGCGATAGTTTTATACTTCGCCAACCAGTCACAGAAATGTTGGCTAGAAGACTCCCTATGACTTTACAGTTGGGAATCATGGCTTTAGTTCTTTCGTGGATTATAGCTATTCCTATAGGAATATTAAGTGCGGTCAAACAAGATACTCCATTAGATTATATTCCAAGATTTATAAGTATTATTGGTTTGGCTATTCCAAATTTTTGGTTAGGTATTTTAATTTTAACATTTGCTGGTGCTTGGTTCAATTGGGTTCCTGAACTAATTTTTAAATCACCATGGGAAGATCCAGTGGTTAATCTAACTCAAATGTTTTTCCCCTGCATAGTCTTAGGTGCATCGCAAGCAGCAATTCAAGTCAGAATGATGCGTACCACAATGTTGGAAGTATTACGTGAAGACTATATAAGAACTGCGAATGCAAAAGGACTAAAAAAACTTACGGTACTTTGGCGTCATGCTATGAAAAATGCTCTAATTCCAGTTGTAACTATCTCTGGTAGCCAACTTGCTCATCTCATTGGCGGCGCTTTAGTAACAGAAACCGTATTTAATTTACCTGGTATAGGTGCTGCAACAGTAGATGCTGTAAGACTTAGAGATTATCCAGTTATACAAAACTTTGTTTTGATCATTACTTTTGGTCACATAGTAATTAATTTGTTTATTGATCTTTTATACGCTTGGCTTAATCCAAGAATTCGTTATTCATAAAATATATTAAATATAGGTTTACTTATGCTTTCAAAAACTAAAATAGAAGAACAAGAAATTGGAATAGATTTTAAAGTTTCACGATTTAAAATATTCCGGGAAAACTTATTTAGATTTTGCAGAAACAAACCTTTTGGGGCTGCAGGTGGATTGATAGTATTATTTGTAATATTACTAGCAATAATTGCCTTTATTGAAGGTTTAACCGGTATATACTTTTTTTCACCACACGATCCATTATATATGAACTTTTTCAAAAAATTTGGAGCACCAACAGCTGAACATTGGTTCGGTAATGATGAGTTTGGCAGAGATCTGCTAAGTATGATAATTTCGGGAGCAAAAATTTCTGTATATGTTGGATTTGTTTCGGTTGCTGTGGGGACAGGTATTGGAGCTTTTTGGGGCTTGATAAGTGCCTATTTGGGTGGGTGGTTTGATTTAATTAGTCAACGATTTGTTGATATTATGCAAAGTATTCCAACATTGGCATTAGCTTTAGTTATTATTGCGTCACTAGGTTCTAGTTTAAATAATATTGTATTGGCTATAAGTATAGGCTTAATTGGGGGGTCTGTTCGTGTGGTACGCTCTCAAGCATTGACAATCCGTAATACTACATATGTAGAATCTGCATATTCAATCGGATCTAATTGGGCAAGAATTGTTTTTAGACATATTCTTCCAAACTGCATTCCTCCTTATTTGATTATTGCGACAGGTTCATTAGCTGCTGCAATATTAGCAGAAGCCTCATTGAGTTTTTTAGGTGTTGGGATACCCCCCCCTCACTCTTCTTGGGGGCGAATGTTAGCAGGGCAAGGTAGGCATTATTTAACAGTTTACCCTTGGATATCATTTGTTCCAGGCTTAGCAATGACTTTAACTGTATTAGCATTTAATATGTTTGGAGACGCTTTAAGAGATATATTAGACCCCCGATTAAGAGGCTCAGAAAGACGTTAAAGTCTTTTCCTTACTTAGATGGGTGTCATATAATTGCTTTATATTAGTATAAAAGGGAGTGGTTGATATGGAAGTCAAAGTCTTCTTTCGCCAAGGTTGATTTACCTGCGGTAGAACGAAAGAGTATCTTTCGCAAAACAATATTGATTATATACCTATGGATGTTGCACAAGATCCTGAGGCATTAAATGAACTTAACGAATTAGGATTGAAAGTAATACCAGTGACTACGATTACTTTAACCCCAGGAACAAAATCTTTTGGTGATAAAGTAATTATTGGATTTGATCGTTCATCTCTCTCTGAAGCGCTAAATTTGGGAGAAGTTACTATTAGTGATTCTGATGCGGAATGGATGCTAAACAAATTTATGACTGTTCTTCCTGCAGCTAGAAGAGCCACTTTACAGATACCGAATGAATCTCTTGATTGGGTTTCACCTGAACGAGATAGAACACTTAGACAGTTTACTTTTCATTTATTTGATCGACCTAATATGATGATTTCTGCATACGAACAAGGAGAATATAAATCTCAAGATCGACAACGCTACATAACCGATGCTTTAACTAAGCAAGATGTTCAATCTATAGTTGAATTTGGCGAATCGGTTATTGAAAGAATAAAGAGCTTTTTTGATAATATTCAGCTACCTGTGCTTAAAGAGCCTGTTAAAACATATATGGGTACAATGCCATTAAACCAATTAATGGATTTGGGTTTAGGTCATTCAGTTCATCATCTTAAGCAGTTATACTATTATATGGGCAAACTAAAAATACAACCCGATAATCCTTTAACAGAAAAAGACTTTGACGGAATTTCCGTCCCGTCTGAGTTATTTTGATTTTAAATTTTTTGATATAGATTGTTCTAAATATGGAAAGTTACAGGTAAATCCAGTATTAAATAATTTCTTGGGATTTATTTTTCTGCTATAAAGTACTTCTGCTGAAACTCCGCCCAACATTATTTTTAATGCAATTTTATATAATGGACCAAGCAACGGTATCTTCATCGTATTCGTTCGGTGAAGTATATTTGACAAAGTGCTAACAAATTCTTTTTGTCTTACAGGGTTTTGCGTACTAACATTAAACAAACCTGCATAGTTATTTTCCAAGAAGTACATAATACAATTGTATATATCTTCAATATCCATCCAAGACCACCACTGGTTACCAGTTCCAAACTTACCTAGTAATCCAAATCGTGATGGTAAAACTAATCTCTTTAATCCTCCTCCATGTTTCCCTATAACAATACCAGATCTAAGTATTACACTTCGTATATTAGGGTTGAGGTTTTCAGAAATAGCATTTTCAGATTGGACTACAATATCAGATAACCATTCGTTACTAATCACGGAGTTTTCATCTAATTCGGTGTCCCCAGAATTGGGGTAACATCCAATTCCACTTATCATGCCAATAAAAGTCGTTATCTGATTCGGTGAAAAATTGAGTGAATTAATTAAATTTTTTGTACCAGTAACTCTACTTTCGAATATTTTTTGTTTTTTTGATTTAGTCCATCTTCCAATAATTGGAGGACCAACAAGAGGTTCTCCAGCTAAATGAATAAAATATTTTGAGTTTTCTATACCAATTATTTTAAATTTTGGATTAGACGGGTCCCATCGTACATATTTTACATTCTCTGATTTATATTTGATATTTTCAGGATTTCTTGTTAAAACAACAACTTTGTGGCCATTATGAACAAAGTTTTCGGTTAGATATTGGCCAATAAATCCAGTACCACCTGTTAATGCTATTTGCATATTTACCCCCTCATATTTACAGGAATAGTAATTCAATGTAGATTATAAATCACTATTATTAAAATATATGTTATAATAATTCTACATTGGTTTGATAATTTTAATCAAGTTAATCACTAGAGGTGCTATTGGCTTCAATAACTAAAAACATTAATAATAATGATTATAATCTTTCACGTTATATAACTCATGCCATTGAGGGAGAAACCGAACAAGTAACTGAACTAGTGGACTCTTATATAAATGCAGGCAAGTCTGTAAAAGATATATTGCTTAAAATGTTTATGCCAGCATTAGTTAATATTGGTGAACTTTGGAACAAAGGCCTTTTAAATATTGCGGAAGAACATTTGGCCGTAACAGTTACTATGTCTCAAATTGAGCGTATAACTCAATCTCTAATTCTCACCGTCCAGATTATTGGTACTGCAGTTATATGTACTCCAGTGGGTGAAAAGCACTTTATCGGTCCAAAGGTAGTTTCAGAATTGATGAGACTTTCTGGTTGGAATGTACATTTCTTAGGAACAGAAATGCCTACAACCGACTTAGTGCAATTTGTTAGTGAAAAAGGTATAGATTTACTAGTATTGTCTATTACCCTTCCCGAAAACCTTCCAGGGGTATTAGAAATCATAGATGCTGTAAAAGCTCTAGATAAATCAGTAATTACTATGATAGGAGGATCTGGTGTTGCCAGCTTGGATAAAAATTCATTAGAAGGAGTGGATATTATTTCTTCTGATGTGGCAAATGCTATCATTGAAGCGTCTCGTTTAGTTTCTTCTTCTACTGTAAATGGGAATTTAGAAGACTACCTTGGTTTTATTGGCGAAAAAGTTAAAATAACTAGGGTTTTAAAAGGATGGAATCAGCAAAAACTTGCTGATGAATCTGGTTTAGATAGAACATATATTAGTTCTGTGGAAAATGGAAAACAAAATTTAACATTGGGGGTTTTACTCAGAATTGCCAATGCTTTTGGAATTGATATTCAAACGTTAATATATCGTGAATAGAATAAAATGATATGTTGAGTGTTAGTTATGAATACCAAACTTGACATTTTTTTCTAACAATCATTTTATATTTTGTGATTAATAAAAAGTGCAGTATGTTTTGGGGTAAACAGTGAGTTTAAAATCGAAATCAATTTTACTGAGTCAGACATTGATGTACCATTTCTTATCGATAGGAATATTTTTATTTCTTTGAAAAGTATACTTGCTGATTTTAGTCAGTACATAATATTATGAAAAAAAGCATTTAATAATAAAAGGGGATTACCGTTGTCTAGTCAAGAAATAATTGTTGCAAATAATGTCTACAAAACTTACCAATCTAAAGATGTAAAAGTTGAAGCTTTAATAAATGTTTCATTATCAGTTAATCAGGGCGAAATAGTAACGATTATGGGCCCGAGCGGCTGTGGTAAGACAACACTTTTAAACTGTCTGTCGGGTTTGGATGAAATTGATTCAGGAGAAATAATTATAAGAGGGTCTGATATAACTCAGATGTCAGATAACCAACTTACTAATTTCAGAGGTAAAAATATGGGCTTTGTATTTCAAGCATATAATTTATTGCCCGTTCTAACAGCACGAGAAAATGTTGAACTACCTTTAGTTTTAGCAGGAGTATCTCAATCGAAATCTAAAAAAATTGCTGAGGATCGGTTAGATTTAGTGGGTCTCACTAGTAGGTATACCCATTTACCCACAGAATTGTCAGGAGGAGAACAGCAAAGAGTTGCTATTGCTCGTGCATTTGCAAATGACCCAGCAATTATTTGGGCTGATGAATTAACGGGTAATTTAGATTCAAAGACACAAGATGAAGTTATAGATTTAATCCGACTAATGAATAAAGATAACAATCAAACTTTTATAATTGTTACTCACTCAGATGAAGTAGGCGCAATAGGGCATAGAACAATTAGAATGAGAGACGGTTTAGTCGAAGATGATGGAAGATAGAGAGTTATAAATGGAAGAATTATTTGGAGTAGATATAGATATATTAGCTGGTGTTTCATCAGGACTAATGTTAGTTGCAGTTTTAATAGTTACTATATTAGGTTTAAGAAATAGACTATTAGTTAAAATGGCTATCAGAAACATTCCGCGCAGACCTGCACAATCTGTAGTTATTATGTTTGGATTAACTTTAAGTACAGCTATAATTTGTGCAGCATTAAGTATTGGTGATACAGTTACCACTTCAATCCGGTACGCGGTTCTTCAAGGACTGGGTAATTCAGATATATATATCACATCAACACAATCAGCTGTTTTCGGTGATAATTATCTTGATCAAGAAGATTTTAATACAATTAAATCTAAGACAAGTAAATACGATGAAATTGACGGTTTTGCTCCATTTATTCGCGAAGATTTATCTGTATATCTTCCTTCCACAGAAAAAACAAATTCACAAACCCTTATTATTGGATTAGATAAAGAATACTTAAGTGGGTTTGGGGATATTAATTTACCTGATGGGGGAACTTACTCTTTAACTGAATTAAATGAAAATGAAGTTGTTATATCAAGTGCTCTTGCTTCAAAAATAGATGCTAAAGTAGGAGACACATTGAATATAGTCACACCAAATGGGCTATATCCCTATACGATTAGTGTAGTTGCTGCAAGAGGAAACCTTGCTGCCTCTGATCCAAGAGTCCTTATGAACATATCAGAGCTCCAAACTATACTAAACAGACCTGGTCAGTTTAATAATATCTCAATTTCTACATCTGGAACTCAAGATGAAGGTATACAAAGGTCAAAGGAATTGACTGATAAACTTTATTTAGATTTTTCAGATAGAGAAATGGCTACTGATATTTTTAATATTCTTTCAACAACTGTAGTAACTGATTCTCTGAATAGATACATACTAAATAATGATAATTTACCTCAAAGCATAAAAGATGATATGGATGATTTAGTGAAAGAATTAGATTCAGGGACAATCAACGATAAATTTATAACCCTGATTGGTGATCAAACGAATCGTGGGATAGTTTTAGGTGCATTAGAGGATGCAAAGCTAACTAATGAAATAGAGTCTGTTGGACCATTATTATATACATTTCAAGATTATAATGTAGATCCTATAAAGTATAGATTAAACGAATTAGCTAATACAGTTGGAACATCTATAACAACATTTTTTAGTATTTTTGGAACTTATTCAATAACAGTAGGTTTATTATTAATATTTTTAGTATTTATTTTACTTGCAGCTTCTCGTAGTACAGAAATGGGAATATCTCGAGCTATAGGTATGAAAAGGACTCAGCTCACTCAGATGTTTACTTTTGAAGGAACAGCCTATGCTTTAGCTGCAGCATCTTTTGGTACTCTTATCGGAGTGCTTGCTAGTTATTCCTTAGTATCAATTGGATTATCAGCTCTTAGTAGTGAGGATGACGGATTTGTGATCAAATATTCATTAAATATGAGAGCATTAGCATTAGCATTTTCATCTGGAATGTTATTAACGTTAATCACAGTTGTTATATCCTCTTATCGTGTCAGCAAGCTTAATATTGTGGTTGCTATCAGGAATTTACCTGAACAGTTTGCAAAAGATAAACAGGTAGCAACCAAAATCTTATTCTTGAGTTCAATTAAATGGTTACTAGGACCAATATATCTTTTAGTCATCATGCTACGTGACAAAAGAGTACTTACAATTACTAATGCCATTTTGTGTTTTATTTGGGTTGGATTAATTGTATCGGTTGTAGCTCTTGCTATACAAGACACAACTGTGTCAGCTCAAGCAGTACAAAATGGAATTCTTTTATGGTTATTGGTTACATTATGGAAAATAATTACTATTATATTGAGATTTTTTAAAACTGGTTGGCCACTGTTAATTTTAGGACCAATTGTGTTGTTTACAGTTTTTGGATTAGAAGATGCGCCTGTATACAAAGATGCTGCATTATTTGGTTCAGGAGTAAGTTTGACCTTATTAGGTATAGGATTAACGTTAAGATGGGTGTTAAATTACACTTCTCTTCTCCCTAGAGTTATAGATAGGTTAGCAGCAAGTATTACAGGGTTAACCTTGGCAATCTTCTGGGGTATGCCATTTGATACCTTGGAGAGTATAACTGGAAAACTGGAAGATTCTCCACTTACATTTGTATTGCCTGGTCTTTGGTTAGTTGTTTCAGTTATGACGGTTATTATGTACAATGCTGAAATTATAGTCTGGGTAGGTAATAAAACATTTGGAACTATCAGTAGTTTTAAAGCAGTATTCAAGATTTCTGTTGCTTATCCTATGGCATCGCGTTTTCGTACTGGTCTTACAGTTACAATGTTTGCTCTAGTGATTTTTACATTGGTAATTTTTGCCACATTAAATAATCTTGGGAATGAGATACAAGATAATCCAGAAAGAGTTAGTGGTGGATATGAAATCAGAGCAAATATTAATAGAGAAACTCCTATTGAAAATGTTTACACAACGATTAACAATTCTGATATAGTAAACTCCTCAGATTTCGCTGTTATAGCAAGCCAAACAAACTTCAGAGTACAAGCTCGCCAAGAAGATACAGATAATTCGAGATTTAAAAATGCTTCAATAAAAGCTCTTGATACTTCATATTTGGAAACAAATCTATTGCAAATTACTCATTATGATCCAGCTTATGGTACTGATTCTAGGTCAATTTGGAACGCTTTAGCTAAAGACTCAACCCTTGCTTTGATAAGAGGTGATGCTTTATCGACAGCAAATCAGGGAGGTCCTGGTGCTCAGTCTTCAGATTCTTTTAGATTAGATGGTGTGGAAGCTACAGAACAAGGAGAAATGACAAGTCAATTTATTGAATTGCAACTGCCTTTGGGTCAAGGAGTTTATGGAGAAATTGTTACACGTAAAATTATCGGAGTTGTAGATTCTGTAGCTGGTGGACTAGATGGATTTGAAGGGCAAGGTCGATCAGCTATTTATACAAATATTGATTTGGTGAAAGAAATTTCACCAATTGATATTACGCCAAATGTCTATCGATTTAAATTAACTGATCCTACTCAGGATGAGGAGATATCAAGGAAACTTGAAACTGTTTTCTTGGAAAACTCTATGCAAGCAACTGCAATTGTCACACAACTTGCCGACCAACGTGCACAAGATGATGCATTTAATCTTCTATTCCAAGGTTTTCAAGGTTTGGGATTAATTGTTGGTGTGGCAGCTCTAGGAGTCATTTCATTTAGAGCAGTTGTTGAACGCCGTAGAGTTATTGGTATGATGAAAGCAATGGGATATTCACGAAAAATGATACAGTATCAATTTCTACTTGAATCCGCAGTTATAGCCATATTAGGTTCAATCGTGGGAATAGGTCTAGGAACTCTTGTTTCATGGAATATTACTGAAGAAATTAGAAAAACTGTTGAGGATTTAACCTTTCAAATGCCATGGACTAATCTTATTGGGATAACTTCAGTAACTGTTTTATTTGCCCTTATTGCTACATGGATTCCTGCGATTCAAGCCTCTAGAATCTATCCTGCTGAAGCATTAACTTATGAATAGCTTTATTTAGGCTGGTTTTGTAGCAGAAACTTCTGTAATTTAGGATTGATAATATAGACACAATAAGGATTCATAGAATTATTTGCAAAGTAATCCTGATGGTAATCCTCCCCGTGATAAAACACATCGAGTTCTGAAACTTGAGTTACTATGGGATTATCAAATAGCTGATTTTCAGTAAGTATTTTAATTTTATCGGTAGCAATATTTTTTTGAATATCATCATGATAAAAAATCTCAGATCTATATTGTGTACCTGCGTCAGGACCTTGTTTGTTCAAGGTAGTAGGGTCATGAATATCGAAAAATATATCTAGAATACTAGAAAAGCTGATTTCGTTTGGATCATATTCAATTTGTATAACTTCAGCATGCCCTGTATTTCCACTACAAACCTCTTCATAAGAAGGATTAACTATTTGCCCTCCAGCATAACCTGAAATTACTTTGTGTATGCCTTTTACTCGGAGGTAAATAGTTTCTAAACACCAAAAGCATCCTCCACCTAATGTTGCCAACTCTATTTTAGTATTACTATTTTGTCCTACCATGATCAAGTCCTGAAAAATTGTTTAAGTATTTTATGTAGTATAATGAAGTAGTTAAATCCTTGCAATAAATTAATAAGGCTGATTTATGAGCATCAATAAAAACCACTATGAAGTTGTCATTATTGGAGGCGGTATTGTTGGGTGTGCTACATCATATTTTTTAGCTAAACAAGGTGTCCGTTCCCTAATTTTAGAAAGAGACACTGTTGCAGGCCATGCATCAGGATTTGCATTAGGTGGATTAAATCCACTAGGAGGTGTTGGTATACCTGGTCTGCTTAGTGAATTTAGTTTAGAATCTTTTGAACTACACAAGAATATCCATCAAGAACTTTTTGAAAATATTGGGATAGATACAGAATACGATAGTCATTTACATATTACTTTGGCTATGTCTGATGCTGAGTCTGAGGCTATACAAAGTAAATTGCCGTGGCAACAAAGTATTAAAGGGTTTAATGTTGAATGGAAATCAAAAGAAGATATTTTGACCATTGAACCTCGAATTTCCCCTGGAATTATTGGAGGTTCAATAATACAAAATATTGCAACTGTTGATCCGTATAAAACTACATTAGCTTTTTTAGTGGGAGCTGAAAAATTAGGTTCTCAAATAAAATATACAGAAGTTATATCGGTAAATTTAGAAAAAGAAGGTTATTATAGAATTAAAACAAAATCAGACAATCTTATTGCTGAGAAAGTTGTTTTTGCAATGGGCCCATGGACACAATTTTCTCAGGAATGGACCGGATTAGATATCCCTGTCGAACCATTACGTGGCCAAATATTAAAAATGAATATAGAAGGACCACCATTAACATATGTTTCTTGGGGTTCAAATTATATTGTAACAAAATCTGATGATTTAATTTGGCTAGGAACTACTGAGGAACGAGTTGGTTTTAACGAACAAACTACCCAAGAAGCCCGAACATCAATGCTTGATTCTGTTTTGTCTGTTTTTCCATATTTATTAGATTCTCAAATAGTAGGACATACTGCTTGTTTAAGGCCTTTAAGTAAAGATGGATTGCCTATTATAGGGGAACATCCACAATTTCGAAATTGTGTATTTGCTACCGGAGGTGGAAGAAAAGGCATATTATATGGTCCATTAATGGGGAGACTCACTTCTTCACTGATTACTGGTTCAAATGTTGATATAGATATATCTATGCTTAGTCCGGATAGAATGTTTACTTTTTCTGAAGAATCAGATAATGATCCTTTTAGATTTTAATTAAATCATGAAAAAGCTCTTCTATTAGAAAAGTCTTGTTCTTCACTAGTAATAAATTCTAGTAATGCTGCCTGACCATTTTCAGTAGCAGTTTTTGCTCTTATGAACGCATTTTGAATATCCTCAGGGTTAGTTACTTTTTCAGCCCATCCATCCATTGCTTTTGCTAAAGCAGTATAATCCCCCTTGAGATCTCTGGTGTTATATATATCATGGGATTCTTGCATATTGTTTATCTCTATAGCCATAGTATTGTTATTAAATACGACTGTAAGTGTTGGAATATTAGATCGAACAGCAGTTTCAAAATCTAATCCTATCATTCCAAATGCTGCATCACCCATAAAATTAACACAAAGTTTTTCAGGCGCAGCTAATTTCGCACCAATAATAAGTCCAAGACCAGTACCTAATCCGTGAGATTTACCCCAGCCAATATAAGTTCTTGGGCCATTTGATTTGTAGAAGGGCATAATTTGATCACGAGGGCTACCTGAGTCATGTGTAACAATAGTTTTACTAGGGTCAGTCACTTTCATAAATTCATTAATAACCCGGTATGGTGTCATTGGGATTTCCTTTGAGTTAAGTTTTTGTTCCCATTTTTGTAACCATTCTGTTTTAAGGATATTAATATTGTTTACAGTTTGATTATATTTTTCTGTGTTTCTATTTTTTTGCAAGTCTTTAATTGCATCAATCAATTGGCGTAATACTAATTTACAGTCTCCAATCACCGCATTTTTTATATCGTAACTTTTTGATATATCCCTAGGGTCATTTGTTATTTGCAATAATGTTTTACCTTGAGGAATGGTAGTTGTCATACCGTGTTTTGTAAAACTTGTTCCAATTCCTAATACAACATCTGAGGTATCAATATAGTGATAAACAGCATCGTTCATAACACCAGATGAACTCCCAAGTGATAAAGGATGAATTTCAGAAAATGCACTTTTGCCAGCCATGGTTGTAGTTACTGCAATTCCTGTTAGTTCTGCTAATTCTTCTAACTCTAAAGTTGCTTCAGCGTACAAAACCCCTTGACCAGCGTATATTACTGGATTATTTGCACCTAAAAGTATTTTAGCCATTTTATCAACATCAGAGGGGTTTCCTTGTGAGACAATTGATGGGGTAGTTGAATAGCCTCTCAATAGTTCAGCTGAGACTTCTGATTCTGCAATATCAGTTGGTATTTCAACAAGTACAGGTCCGGGCCTCCCCATCCGGATATGAGCAAATGCTCTTCGCATGGTATCAACAACTTTATTAGGATAATTGATTTGTTCTGCATATTTTGTAATTGTGGAAAAACTTTCGATAGAACTAAAGTTTGGGAAAATTCTATCTCGATCTGTAGGATGTCCCAGGGGTAGTAATAACAAGGGGACAGAATCTGAATATGCTGTTGCTATACCTGAATAAGCATTTTCAGCACCAGGTCCATATTGCATTGCAAATACTCCTAATGGAGCGCCATTGTTTATTCTTGAAAATCCGTCAGCTATACCAACGCCAGCACGCTCCTGCCGACAAATTATAGGTTTTATACCTATTTTCGCAGCTGATTCTATCATATTTGTTGTTGGAAATGCTGAAAGATGATTTATTCCTTCAATTTTTAATATTTCTGCAATGATATCTAAGGTTTTCATTCGTTAAGTCCTTAATATAAGTTATGGTTTTAACACAATACTAGTGGTATTTTATTGATAAATCTAGTAAGTTTTTATTACAGTTTTGGCAATATTAAAAAATATTTATAATGGTGGAAAAATGAAACAATCAGTAATAATAGATTGTGATCCTGGAACAGACGATGCTATAGCATTGTTTCTGGCATTAAATAATCCAGATTGGGAAATATTAGGCATAACTATTACTGGGGGCAATGCCTCATTAATTGATTGTGCTAAAAATGCCCAATTTTTGCTTGATGCTACAAATAATTTACATATACCTGTTATTCCAGGAGCTAATAAAGCACTCAATAGAGATTTTAGGTATGGTTATGACTATCACGGACTAAATGGTATGGGTATAGATACAAATGAATATAATGTGGATTTTGATAATGATGCAGAAAGTTTTATAACAAATGAGTTAGAAAAATCTAAAACATTAGTAAAAATTATTGCTTTAGGCCCTTTAACAAATATTGCAAAAACCTTTAAAGATAATAACTATTTATTAGATAAAGTAGATGAATTTGTTGTTATGGGAGGAGGATTTGGCAAAGGAAATATAACACCTTATTCAGAGTTCAATTTTTATAATGATCCTGAAGCAGCTAGTATTGTACTAAATTTAAAAAAGAATATTACTCTAATAACATTGAATTCGTTAGAAAATGTTTTCTTAGATAGAGAGCAATGTAACTTTTTTATGACTCAAAGTGTATATGGAAAAGTAACAAATATAATATTGACCAAATGGTTCGATTTTAGGGGGGAATTGAGTAATAGAGGATATGAACCATGTGATGTTATTGCTGTTGCTGTTGCTATGAGGCCAGATATTTGTGAATATCAACAAGGTTCTGCGAACATTAGCTGTAGTTATGATGATCATGCAGGATCATCAGCGTTTATTATAGGAAAAGGTACAGTTAAACACGCAGTTAATGTGAATTCTGATAAATTTATAAAATTGATTCGCGATTCTTTTTCTGACTAATTTACAAGATGGCTTTTTATAACTTTTTCATCCAATTCTACACCTAGCCCTGGACCTTTTGGAATTTGGATAAATCCATCTTTAAACTCAATAGGTTCTTTAAATATTTTTTTATGTAATGGCCCTTGATTTGATTCAGTTATCATAAAGTTCGGAGAACATGCAGCGACTTGTAACGCTGCAGCTGCTGCTATTGGGCCGCAGTACATATGTGGAGCAATAACGGCATAGCTCGCTTCAGCAATACCTGCAACTTTTTTCCCAACCATTATTCCACCACATTGTCCAATATCAATTTGGATGATTTGGGCAGCTTGTTTCCGAATTACTTCTGAAAATTGAAAAATGGTAGCGAGCCTTTCACCAGTAGCAATAGGAATGCTCGTATGAGCAGCAACTCTTGCCATTTCATCAATATTTTCTGGGGGTACTGGTTCTTCAAACCAAAATGGTTGGTATTGTTCAATAGCCTTGGCTACCCTGATAGCGCTGTAGGTAGTTAGTTGGCCATGAGTTCCAAGACCAACTTCTAGTTCATTACCTACTGCAGACCGGATACTTTTAAATATCTTTTCGCAATAAGTTATTTCAGGTAGTCCAATATCTCTTGCAGGGCCTTGTATCGGATGGAAAGGGTCAAATTTACAAGCTGAATTACCGTCTTTTAATAAGTTTTCTGCAATTTTCCCAGCATTTTCTGGCTTTCCCTCTGGTATAGGTGGCATATAAGCATAAGCTCTCAATTTTTCCCAATATTTACCACCTAAGAGGTTGTAAATTGGCTGGTTAGTCGCTTTACCTACTATATCCCAGAGTGCCATTTCAATTCCAGATAAAACCATTCCATAATGCATGCTTGGTAATCGATAATCATGGCGACCAGCATACATATTGTACCAAATCTTTTCGATATTAAATGGGTCTTGGCCAACAACAAAAGCCTCTACAGTTTCATGAACTAATGTTATTTGAGATTTAAAAGTATGCCATGTCATATCACCAGTAAAAGAGCTTCCAGTTACTTTTTCTCCAATACCCACAATTCCTTCATCTGTCATAAGTTCTAAAATTAGAAAAAATTTACCACCTACATACCATTTAATTGTTGGATCTCCCCCACCTGATCTTTCTCCAGGTTCATTTTCAACCACATAGGTTTTTACACCAGTAACCTTCATTATTATCTCCTTGAAAAGTTAATTAAGAGGCAAAAATATTATAAAGTTATATATTTTGTAAATAATATATAACTTTATTGTTTTTCTTGTAATAAGTTGATTGCTTTTATTCTATCTAAAATTGGAGGATGGGAATATTGCAAAAAGACTATTAGTGGATGTGGTGATAAATTTGATAAATTTTTTGCGGCCAATTTTTTCAATCCTGAAATTAAATTCTTTTTGTCATTAGTTGTTTCTATCGACCATTTATCTGCTTGGTATTCATTTTTCCTGGAAATGAATTGTATAAGTGGTGATAGTATTAAATTTATAGGGGTAAACAATAAGCCAAAGAATATTATACTTGCATAAATTGAAACTTCTTTCATATAAAAAGCTTCAGACAATAAACTATTTTCAATAAATAACGAGAGAAGGAAAAACATCACGCCAGTATTTATAATGCTTAATATTGTAGATGTAATGATATGTTTCTTTTTACTATGTCCTACTTCATGAGCAATAACAGAAACTATTTCTTTTTCACTCAATTGATCAATTAATGTATCAAACAGTGCTATGCGTTTTGTTTTTCCAAATCCTGTAAAAAACGCATTGGAATGATTGCTTCTTTTGGAACCATCAATCACAAAAATATTACCGAAAGTAAAATTAACTGATTTAGTATAATCAATAATTAAACTTCTCAATTCACTCTCTTCTAGTGGAGTAAATTTATTAAAAATTGGCATTATCCAGACAGGTGCGATGACTTGAATGATTAATGAAATAATTATGATAAATATCCAGGCATATAACCAAGCAAACACACCTGACTGTTCAAAGAAAAATATAACACATCCAATTAGAGGTGCTCCAATAATCATTGAAAGGATTAGACTTTTTAGGGTATCTATAAAGTAGGTGGATATTGTGGTTTTATTGAATCCGAATTTTTCTTCGATAACAAATGTTTCATATAAATCAAATGGTAAGTTCAGTGCCATACTTAGGCCACTCAATATAAATATGAAAAGAATTCCATTAGCAATTTCATTCCATTCCATAACTCTAATCATTTGATCTACAAAATTAAAACCACCACTAAACCAAAAGATTAGCATAGCTAAAATTTGTACAATAGTGACTATTAAGGAAAATTTTGAACGTGTTAAGGTATATTCTTGCGATTTTTTGTATTCAGAGAAATCATATACATCTTCAAGCCCATTAGGTGGGTTTGTGTTAATAGACCGAATATTTAAAATAGTTAATATTATATCAATTATAAATTCTACGATAATTGCTATTAAAATAATCCAAAACAAAATATTCATTTAATACAAGCCTTCAATAAATTAATCAAACGATTTAATAGATTCGACAGTTGCTTTATCTAAATTTCCAACCAAGTTTTCAACTAAAATCTTTGCCTTCATATAATCATCAAGATCGATTACTCCATTATGGCTGTGTAAGTATCTTGTAGGAATTCCTATGTTAATTGCTGGTATACCACCAAAAGATTTTTGTGCTGCTGCACCATCTTCTCCATACCCTGATATAACAGAAAATTGAATTGGAATATTCAGTTTTTTTGCTGTATCAATACAAAAATCTCGGAGTTTTAAATTTGGTATCATTGAACTATCATGTAGGAATATAGAAGGTCCTGCACCTATTTTTTCTTGAGCTAAGTTCGGGTTCATACCAGGGTAGTCACCCGCAACGCCTACTTCTAGATTGATATTTATATCTGGGGCAATAATGTAACTACTTGTAATTGCTCCTCTAAGACCTATCTCTTCTTGTACCGTACATGAGCCAAAAACATTATTTGGTAGTTTTTTACTATTTAAGGAATTCAGTGTTTCAATAAGTAAGGCTACGCCTATACGGTCATCCCATGCTTTTCCTAATAATATATTGTCACTATTAAGGAATTCAAATGTGCTATCTGGGCTTATTGGATCACCTGGTAGTATTCCTAACCTTTCTTCAGCATCCTTTTTATTTTTTGCACCTACATCAATGAAGAGATTATCTTTTGAAAATATTTGTTTACGTTCTGTTTCATTCATAACATGTACTGTCTTAATCCCTGTTACACCTTTAATATCTCCTGATCTAGTCATGATTATCCATCGTTGATTTACTATTGATTGATCTAGCCATCCACCTAATGTTTGAAATTTTATATACCCTTCTTCAGTGATATATCTAACCATAAGGCCTAATTCATCCATATGTGCTGACAACATAATTTTTGGCGATTCTTGATCTTTTTCAATTTTACAAATTAACGATCCTAATCCATCTGTATGCATTTTGACATCAGGGTTTGTGATTTCTTTACGGATTATTTGTCTAATTGGACCTTCAAAACCTGTAGGACCATGACCATTTATTAATTTTTCTAATAATTTAACTGTTTTGTTCATTTAGAACTCCTTGTAATAAAGAGTAAAAATTATTACATTGAGGTTTACATTTTTATTGTTAATAAAATAACATATTCTAACAAAATTATATTTAATTTTGTTTACATCTCATGTAAGAAAGCGAGTTATAATGGATGAATTGAGAAATAGGGCTATATTATTAAACTCAAGACCAAATGGATATCCAAGTCAATCAAATTTCAAGATAATTGAATCTGATATTCCTGAAATTAATCCTGGAGAATTTATTGTAAAAATACTATGGCTGTCTGTAGACCCTTATATGAGAGGACGAATGAGTGATAAGAAATCCTATGCTCCTTCTGTAGGAATTGGAGATGTTATGGTAGGTGCTGGTGTAGGTAAAATTATTTCTAGTCGTAATAACGAGTTTGAAGTTGGAACTATAGTTGAAGGTCGGTTTGGGTGGCAAGAATATGCAATATCTAATGGTACTAATGCGAGAAAAATAAGCATAAGTGAAAAGGATTCATCGCAAGCTTTAGGAGTATTAGGTATGCCAGGCCTCACAGCTTATTTTGGATTATTTAATTTAGGGAAACCAAAGCCCAATGATACAGTAGTTGTTTCAGCAGCATCAGGAGCAGTTGGTTCTGTAGTGGGTCAATTGGCAAAACTGACAGGTTGTAAAGTTGTAGGTATTGTTGGATCAGATATTAAAGCATCCTACATAACAAAGGAATTAAATTTTGATAATGCAATTAATTACAAAGAGCAAAATGTAAATCAAGAATTACAAAATATATGCCCATCAGGAATTGACATATATTTTGATAATGTAGGTGGAGAAACATTAGTAAC